>ENA-UOOE01002025-UOOE01002025.1-fermentation-metagenome-genome-assembly--contig:-NODE-2025-length-15403-cov-179.537790_pt1 | contig 15403 bp, 10 predicted proteins | sample MGYA00245776_ERZ724021 | MGnify/ENA primary metagenome ERZ724021 (study PRJEB28704, sample SAMN03018321) | fermentation metagenome | biome: anthropogenic terrestrial biome; feature: soil... | reverse complement strand
GACACCCCTTAGGGACAGGGATGCCCTGGTTATGAAGGGGGTTTATGAGGGGATTATAAAAAGTAAAGTTTAATCCTTATTTTTCTTTATCATATTGAATTCAGTTTCATAGATGTATTTACCACCAACAGAAATGAACCTCTTGGGTACAACAGGTTTTTGGAACTTTTCAAAGTTTTCAAAAACTATAACATTCATTTCAGCCCTATTTTTTGCATATTCCTTGAGTTCCTCTGGTGTAAGTATCATCTGATTTTTGTATTTACGTGAAATGGATGAGGGTTTCATTTTCTCTATTGAAATAACATCTGCCCAGCCTGTGTAAGCTCTTGCACCTTGAGATTCATATATGACAAATTTAGAACCCTTTTTAGCTCTTCCTAGATGTTTTTTACTAATAAAAACAGTTTTACCTTCACTGTAAATCCTTTTGGCATATTCCGTTGGTACTGGATGTGTTACTCCGTTTATTTCCATTTCGTTCCCTCCATATTTACGTTTCAATGCACATTTCAACCTTTAAAACATCATTACTTCTTTACTTTTTATTATCCATTTCTTAAATATTGCTCCTTTAAATCTAAAGTGGAATAGTTAATTTTAATTAAAAGCATGACAATTATAGTGTAGATATTTAAAAACCTATATTAAAATTGTAATAAAAAGGGGATGTGAAATGCCAGAATCGTTGATAGAAGAACTACCGAAGATAGTGAAGCAGGGAAAAAAGGAAGCCCAGAGAATATTGGATGGACTCTCTAAATCTTCAAGGGTAACCCTACAGACAAATGAGCTGGTACTACCAGCCAAAGATAGTGCAGATCTTTACAGGGGCAAGATAAAAGAAGAAATCCCTACACACACACACCTTGATTTTAATCGGTTGATCTATGGTGATAACCTTCTTGCAATGCAGGCACTGCTTGCAGGAGATGCTGAAACACCCTCAATGAGGGGTAAAATAGATCTAATTTACATTGACCCTCCTTTTGATTCTAAAGCAGATTACAGAACCAAAATCCACATTCCTGGAACAGATATTGAGCAGAGGCCGACTGCAATTGAACAGTTCGCATATTCAGACACATGGAAAGATGGAACTGCAAGTTACCTCCAGATGATGGTTCCAAGACTTGTTTTAATGCGTGAACTTCTGTCTGAACAGGGTTCTATTTATGTGCACATTGACTGGCATGTTGGTCATTATTTGAAGGTTATTTTGGATGATATTTTTGGTAGAGATAATTTTATTAATGAGATAATTTTGTGTTATACAGGGCCTACTAATCAAAAAAATAATTTTCCAAGGAAGCATGATGTGATTTATTATTATTCCAAGACTAATAAAAGGATTTTCAATGAAGATGATATCCGTGTTAATTATAAGAAATCAAATAGGGCTACTGGTAAAACTTCATTGACTGGAAGAGCAGATGATGAATATTTAGATAAATTAGATGCTCAAGGTAAAATTATTGAAGATTATTGGACTGACATACGGACAGGGAGTCATATTCCCAAAGAAATTAGATTTGCTGCTGGTCAATATGATACGTTGAAGGATCCAAAAATATTAGAAAGGATTATAAAAGCATCATCAAATCCAGATTTTATCGTAGCAGACTTCTTCGCAGGCAGCGGAACCACAGGCGCAGTCGCAGAAAAACTCGGAAGAAAGTGGGTCATGTCCGATCTTGGTAAACCCGCTTGCATGATAACAAGAAAACGCCTCATAGACCAAGATGCAGATCCATTTCTCTTCCAGTCAATAGGTGACTACCAGAAGGAACAGTTCGAGAAGTCAGAGTTTAGAACAATCAGGGATCTGGCCCATGTTATATTAAATCTCTACGGTGCAACACCATTCCCACCAAACGAAGGGAATTATGCCAATGCAGGATACATCAAACAGTCCAGAACCCTTGTTGTTGTTGATTCACCTTCAAAGATGACAGGCTACAAAACCCTCAAAAGGGCACAGGAGTTTAGAAATGGATACGCAGGGGGCTGGAAGAAGGTTGTTGTCCTTGGATGGAATTTTGTATCAGATATCGGTCAAATAATCAGAAATATTAACGATAAAAACCTTGAAGTCCTTGTTATACCTCCAGATCTCCTTGACAAGCTCAAAACCAAAGCTAAATATAAAAAACTCATAGACTCTGGAAAGGTAAAGTTCTCATCACTCCAGTATCTCAAGGTTAAACCAATTAAAATTGAGGATCATTACGATGGCAAAAACCATAAAATGACAGTTGAACTGGATAATTACGTTTTACTTTCTCCAGATGCCCTTCCACTCGATGATAAGAACAAGAAAAAACTTTCAAAAGTTATATATGAAGATCCTCTGGCTCTTATTGAGTACTGGAGCATAGACCCTGACTACGATGGTGAAATCTTCAGGAGCAAATGGCAGGATTATAGGCAGAACGTTGCAAACGACAATGACCCATTTAGAGTTGTAAGGAAAGCTGAACTTGTTATACCCAAGGAAAATAGGCGAAGAAGGGTATGTGTTAAAGCTGTTGATGTCTTTGGATTTGAGAGTGCAACCGTTCTGGAGGTTATGTGAATGGCCAGAAAAACCCTAGGGGGAACTGGAAACATCCCTCTTCAGTTTGCAGGAAACCTCACGGCAATAGTTAATGAAGCATGGGAAGATGGCTCCCTAATCGAAAAGGTTTCACCTGTAACTCAGGATCTCCTCAGATACTGGTTCAATGATGCCTTCTGCGACATAAGAAACTTCAACTTCCACTCCGGACAGAAACAGGCCATACTGAACACCATATACCTCCATGAGGTCTTGAAGGTCAAGGATGTTATGGATATGTACATGTCCATAAGCCCTGAGCTTCTCCAGGAAATGGATCTCGAAGATCTGGAAACTGAAAAGTACAAACACCCCAAATATGCAGTTAAAATGGCCACAGGAACGGGTAAAACATGGATAATGAACGCAATTCTCATTTGGCAGTATTTGAACGCCAAGTATGAAGATCAACCCTCAGGAAGGTTTTCAAAGAACTTCTTAATAGTGGCACCTGGCCTCATAGTTTATGAAAGACTTCTGGACGCATTCCTTGGAAAGGAACAGGTTGATGGAACCCGAAACTTTGAAGAATCTGATTTCAAGAAGTTTGAAAAGCTCTTCATACCCTCAGCTTACAAAGACACCATATTTGGCTTCATACAGTCAAACGTGGTTAAAAAAGAGGAAATAGGTAAGAAGGTGACAGGTGATGGAATGATTGCCATTACCAACTGGCATCTGCTTGCAGGGGAAGATGAAAAAACAGAGAACTTATCTCCAATTGAAGATCCAGTGTCAGTTATGGATGATATTTTACCAATAGCACCTGGAAAAGCTTCTGGAAATGCACTGGACTCACTTGACAATCGATACCTAAGGGGAATGGAAATTGAGTACCTTAAAAATCTCCCAGACATGGTGGTTTTCAATGATGAAGCCCATCACATCCACCAGTTTAAGAAGGGAGGGGAATTTTTAGAGGTTCAGTGGCAGAAAAGTCTCCTGAAAATATCCAAACCCAAAAAGGACAGATTCTTACAGATAGACTTCTCAGCAACGCCCTACAATGTAACTGGAAGTGGGCCTAAAAGGGTTCAACACTTCTTCCCACACGTCATGGTGAATTTCGACCTTAAAACAGCCATAAGACAGGGGCTGGTTAAAACAATAGCCCTGGATAGAAGGAAAGAAGTAGCTACAATGAAACTGGACTTCAAGGCTCTGAGAGAGGGTAAAGATGTTGTTGGACTCTCAGATGGTCAGAAAATCATGCTCAGAGCAGGGTTACAAAAGTTGAACATATTGGAAAAGGAATTTGTTGAATTAACTGCTGATAGGAATGGTTTCTCAAACAAACACCCCAAGATGATGATAGTCTGTGAAGACACCAAGGTTGCACCATTTGTAACTGACTTTTTAATGAAATCTGAGGGACTTTCGGAGGAGGATATATTAGAAATACATTATAGTGCTAAAAAAGGTGTAAAAAAAGAAGAGTGGGACAGAATAAAGCATAAACTCTTCAACATAGACAAAAAAGACAAACCAAAAATTATTGTCTCTGTTTTAATGCTTCGGGAAGGGTTTGACGTGAACAACATCTGTGTTGTTGTACCTTTACGTTCCACAACCTCACCGATTCTCCTTGAACAGACCATAGGAAGGGGTTTAAGGTTGATGTGGCGTGAACCAGAGTTTCAGGAGAGTAAAATTGAAAACAGGATAAGACTTCTGGAGAAAAAGGAGAAACCACTTAACTACTTGGATATACTGAGTATAGTGGAACATCCCGCATTCATTGAGTTCTACGAGAAGTACATAGATGAGGGATCGGTTATTGTGGATGATGAACTTCCTAAAACTAGGGAAAGCATCCTTGGAGATATAATAAAGGTGGGTTTAAGGGAAGACTATGAGAAGTACGACTTTTACTGGCCGATAATAGTACGTGATAGAGAAGAAAACATCGCACCTGCAGATCTGTCCTTTGAGGATATGGAACCATTTTCAGTGCCCCTTGAAACCCTGAGCAAACTGGTTCCAAAGGGTGGAGATGTCTTCTATTCAGAGGAAGTGACTGTTAGAACACGTTTTGGTGAATATTCAGTCACTGCAGATATATTCAATGCATCAAGTTATAATGAGTTCATATCTAAGCTTGTGAATGGAATTTCTTCCATCTTAGTTCCTGTGGGACGTAAAGAAAGAGTTTTCCCAAGGCTGCAGGTGAACAATGCAGAAATAGCTGGACTTGTGGATGACTACATACGGCACAAACTCTTCAACGAGGAATTTGATCCAATGCATGGAGATAACTGGAGGATCCTCTTCTTATCTGAATCCAAGATCATCTCGCATATCATGAAAAACGTCAGCAAAGCAATATATGAGATGCAGAACAGTGTGGATGTGAGTGAAGCAGAAGTTCTCAAAACCTACTTCTCCGAGGTTTCTGAGATAAAGATGAGGGAAAACTATTCACTGGATGTATCCAAGACCATATATGAAAAACTGCCTTATCCATCAAATAAAGGCGGATTTGAGAAGGTATTCATAGAATTCGTGGATAATGACTCTTCTGTGAATTCTTATCTAAAAATAAATGAGAACTACCATGATTTTGCACATATAACTTACATCCGTGAGGATGGGTTATTAGCACATTATTACCCTGACTTCATAGCAAGGATAGAAGGGGATGTATATCTCGTGGAAACCAAGGCTGAGAAGGACCTTAACAATCCCAATGTCCAGCAGAAGAGACGTGCGACCATTGATTTTGTGGATAAAATTAACGATTTGAGGCCTGAAGATAGGATGTACTCCTTCTGGAACTACGTGCTCCTTGGAGAGAATACTTTCTATGAAATGAGTGAAAATGGAGCATCAACAAGGGAAATACTTGAATATGCAAAGTTATCAAAGGCCAAAGTAGAGGGAACACTTGAGGATTACTTCATCTAAAATAGTTATCTTTTTTTACTTATTTTTTCATATTACCTATGACTTTTAAAGGTGGTAAAATGGAATTGGATACTTTAAATGATAGTATTGAAATTTTAAAGGGAGAAATAGAGAAAAGTCCTAAAAAATTGAAGTATTTCAAATATGAAAATTTTTTAGAGCGGTTTGGAATGAAAAATCGTCGTAATTTTGAAGTTTTAGATAAAATCGATCTTCAACTCAAACAAAATCAAATAACCTGTTGGAGAGGAAGAGACGAAATGGGACATCTGAATGAGTTTAACAGGGGTGAAACAATTACGTTTCGGATGGTCCAATCAGAATACGAAGATAATAAAATGATAAAGTATCCAAATGCGGGTAAAATAAGAGTTGCAAGTGGAAAGAGCAACGTAACTTTATTCAAACATCAAGAGGATGCTATTAAAAATTTAAACGATAAAATTTTAAAAACCAATAAAAATCCATTTGCAGGGCTATTAGTTCTACCTACAGGTGGTGGAAAAACATTAACAGCTGTTCACTGGTTATTAAAGAATTATACTGATAACAATAAGAAAATTTTATGGATAGCACATCGTCACGAACTTTTAGAACAAGCTAAAAATTCATTTAAGGTTCTTGCTTACTCAAATATACTAAAAAATAGAACTTCTTTTAACTATAGAATAATCTCAGGTTTGCATGATAAACCCGTGAATATCAGACCAACTGATGATATATTAATTGCAAGCAAGGACAGTATAAATCGTGGATTCAACTATCTCTATGAAAATTGGATAAAAGATGATAATCATGAAGTATTTTTGGTTATTGATGAAGCCCATCATGCAACTGCAAAAACTTACAGGCGTTTAATAGAAAATTTAAATGAAAATGTAGAAGAATTCCGAATGATGGGGCTTACTGCAACTCCTTTTAGAACAGCTGAAAGTGAAAGGGGACTGTTAAAAAAAGTTTTTCCAGATGATATTATTTATAAAACTGATTTAAGAACCTTAATCAATAGAGGTATTCTTTCAGAGCCTATTTTCAAGGAAATTGGAACTGACATTGACATGACAGAAATTCTAAGTGAATCTGAATTGGATAACATAAATTACTTTGATATAGATAGTATTGGAAGAGCAACAGCCAAAACTATAGCTGAAAACAGCAAACGTAATCATTGCATAGTAGATCATTACATTGAAAATAAAGCAACTTACAAGAAAACACTTGTTTTTGCACTTAATATTGACAATGCAATTGCATTAAACAGTTTATTTAAATCAAAAGGGGTTAAATCTGAATTTGTTGTTTCATCCATTCGTGATTTAATTACAGGGGTTAATATTTCAAGCAAAGAAAATAAGGAAAAGATTGAGAGGTTCCGTAATGGAGATTTAGATGTTTTAATCAATGTAAACATTCTTACTGAAGGAACAGATTTACCAGAAGTTCAGAGTGTATTCTTAGCACGCCCAACCATATCCTCAATTCTCATGACACAAATGATTGGCAGAGGTCTGCGTGGTCAAAATGCAGGTGGAACGAAGAATGCATATATAGTCAGTTTCATTGATGATTGGAAGGATAAAGTTGCTTGGGTCAATCCTGAAACCCTTTTAGAAGGGGAAGAAGATTTCCAGGATATAGCAAATAAAAAACAAAGCTATTTTGTTAAATTGGTTTCTCTTAAACTAATTGAAGAGTTTACAGATATTACGGATAAAGCCATAGATACGGATGAATTAGAGTCTTTGGAATTTATTGAAAGAATACCTGTTGGATTGTATTCATTTTCCATTTTCAGATCCTATAATGGAGAAGAAATAGATAAAGACTGTGACGTTTTGGTTTATAACAACATAAAACAGGCTTATGACGAATTTATCAATGCTTTACCTGATTTCTTTAAGAAAAATAACATTTCTGATAATGAAGAACTGAATGAAAATGAACTCGATGATCTCTGCAAAAAAGTTGAAGATAGCTTCTTTTATGGGACTGAAAAATATCCAGGATATGAACCAGAAGATATTAAAGATATTCTGTTTTACTATGCTCAAAAAGAAGATATTCCCAAATTTATAGAACTAAAAGACAGGGAAAAATATGATATAAAAAGGATTGTTGATGAAATTCTTGAAAAGGATTTAGGAGAAAAAGCAAAAACAAAGATGTTAAACAAATATTGGAATGATAATGAAACTGAGTGGAAAGCATTTTTTGGATTTAATGAGAAATATTTCCTTAATGAAATTGATTTGGATTTACGTAAACGTTTACATCCTGAGTTATACATACAAAAAACATTTCCAAAAGATATTCCAGAAGAAAGGTCTTACAAAAAACTTTCAATGCCAGATTTAAGGGAGCATTGCCCTAAATATTGGAGAAAGTTAAGGGATAAGGTTTTTGAAAAATTCAGAGATGAGGATGGTTACTACCACAGTGCAAAAGGTGACTTTAAGAGTAAAAATACACAAAACTTCCAAATTGACCACATAAAACCAATTTCTAAAGGAGGATTAACTGTAATTGATAATTTACAGTTACTGACTCGCCAGGAAAATGCTTCAAAAGGTGATAAGGAAGATTAAATTTACCTAATTTTCTTCTTTTTTTATTTAAGATTTAGATCAAATTGAATCATTTTCTATAAAATATTTATTTTTCTCTTTGGATTATATTAAATTAAAAAAACTCCAAACTTTTTTTCAATTCTATAAGAAAAACCTTTTATCCACATGGAACCAAACTATAATCAACTCAATATAATCGTTCATAAATTAAAGAAATTGGTAGGTATTCCTAGTGAAACTGAATAATATAGTACCAGATACATCTGTATCAGATAAAAAAACATCAACAAATCTAATTGAACCTGGAAGGGAAGCTAAAGTGGTTGTGCTCCAGTCAGTCGGATACCCATTCCTCTGCAACCTCGTTGAAAATCCCAAGATAGAAATATCCAACAAGGAACTCTTCGAACTGTACGCAAGGGAACAGTGGGAAGATTACGTGGTTAAAGAAGGTTCTTATATATTCGATCAGAAATTATTACCAGATTATGCCTTTAAAATAGTAAAGGCACATCCAGATAACTCCAAGATAACGGATAAAACTTCAATCATACTCATGGAACTTGAAGAATCCAGTGAAGTTAAAAAAGTTCAAAGCAGCGTTAAGATGGCCGATGTCATTGGTCAGGAACGTGCCAAAACCAAGTGCAAGATCATAATGAAGTACCTGAAGGAACCTGAGAAGTTCGGGGAATGGGCACCAAGAAACGTCCTGTTCCATGGAACACCAGGAACAGGAAAGACCATGCTTGCAAAATCCCTTTCAAATGAGCTTCAGGTCCCGCTCTTCCTTGTCAAGGCCACAAGCCTCATAGGGGAACATGTTGGTGATGGATCAAGGCAGATACACGAACTCTTCGATGCAGCTTCAGCCTGTGCACCAGCGGTGATATTCATAGATGAGATCGATGCAGTAGGTCTGGACAGGAAGTACCAATCCCTCAGGGGAGACGTTTCAGAGGTTGTAAACGCCCTCCTAACAGAGATGGACGGTATAGACTACAACAAAGGAGTTGTTACCATAGGTGCAACCAACAACCCACACCTCCTGGACTTCGCAATCAGAAGCAGGTTTGAAGAGGAAATAGAATTCGTACTGCCTGAAGAAAATGAAAGAAGGGAAATTCTTGAACTTTACATTAAATCCATGCCACTGCCTGTTGAAGCAGACCTCAAGAAGCTCACAACAGCCAGTAAGGGAATGTCTGGCAGGGACATCAAGGACAAACTCCTTAAAGTGGCACTCCACAGGGCAATATCTGAGGACAGGGAAACTGTAACATGGGATGATGTGGAATATTCCCTGAAACAGCACAAAAAAGAGAAAAATGAACCCAAGGGAATGTTCGCATAACATCCCTCTAACTTTTTTTATTTTTAGATTTTTATTTTTAGAAAAGGAAATGTTCCATTAAGAACAGGAAATTCCACTCAGAGACGGAAATACTCAGCTTGTTAAATCAAAAAAGAAAAAAATTTAAAATTTAGACTGTAAACGAGCTTGAAAAGTTAGATGCTGCATAGTCCGATTCTCAAAACCCTTTTCAAATATTCAAACGATTGAGAAACCACCGTCAACGAAGATAGTCTGTCCAGTTACATATGATGAGGCATCTGATGAGAAGAATAGGATAGATCCATTTAACTCTCCTTTTTTAGCTGGACGGTCCAGTGGTACAACTCTGCTGTATTTTTCCAGGAATTCTTCAGATTTGAAAAGTGTATCTGCAGTCATTTCAGATTCGAAAAGACCTGGGGCTACAGCATTTACTGTAATTCCATATTTACCGTAGGAACATGCCATACCCATTGTTAAACCACGAACAGCTGCCTTTGATGCGTTGTAAACGTGACGTATGAACATGTCCTCTTTATCACCTGCTATGGAGTTGATGGAGCTTGTGTTCACGATTTTCCCGTAGTTATTCTTGATCATGTGTGGAATGACGTGTTTTGAGACCAGGAAGATTCCCTTAACATTCACATCCATTCCCTTGTCCCAATCTTCAACGCATAAATCGCATACACCACCGCGAATTGCCACACCTGCGTTGTTCAGGAGGATGTCTATCCTTCCGAAGTGGTTGATGACTTCATCAACTGCGTTTTTAACGCTTTCCTCATCAGATACATCACATTGAACTGCAATAGCCTTTCTTCCTGTTGATTCAATTTCCTCTGCCAGTGATTCCAATCTTTCCTTTCTCCTTGCTAAAAGAGCAACGTCAGCACCTTCCTGTGCATATGCCCTTGCTGCATCTGCTCCAAGACCGCCTGAAGCACCGGTTACAACTGCCACTTTTCCTTCCAGGTCAAAAAAATTCTTCATTCAATCCCTCCTTTGTATCTATCCACGTCCATGCCAGACATCCTCCCGAGTTAATGCCTCGAGTTGATAACCTATAAATAAACCTATCCTATATAAAAATAGCGATTTTATTCTGGGCAATGTTAATAATTCATGTTTTTTGCCTGTATTTTGTCACCTAAATCAATGTCCAGACCCTCCTTTTAAGCTGGATCACTGAGAAGATTTAAATCATCAAAGGGATAAAATTGAGTTTCAATGAAGTTGAAAGAGATGCTTGTTGATTCATTCTGGTACTCGGTTTCAGACTGGAAGAAACTCATAATCCTGGGAATTCTACTTGTACTCATGGATTCTGAAGGAGGATTTTCAGGGTCATGGGTCATTGACGGGTTAAATATCATCCTATTCCTTGTAATATTAATTTTAGGAGTTCTGGAGGCAGGATACATCTTCAGAGTTCTTGAAGAATCTGTGGAAGGATCCAAAAAACTTCCAAAATTCAACAGATTCCATGAAATGGCGGTTCATGGACTTAAAGAGTTAGTTATAGTCACTGTATACTTTGCAATTCCTTTATTCCTATTCATCATGTTCCTGTGGGGTAGTAATACATCTGCAGACATCACTATGGTCGGATTTCTGATTTTTATTGTTTTAATGGGGATAATATACATCTTATTTCCGGCAGTTATGCTTAACATGGCCCATAACCATGGAACCGTAAGATCAGGTCTGGATTTCAGGGCAATAATCAGGAAAATTAGATATTTGGGCTTCAAGGATCTTGTGGTGGTTTACACTGGGATGTTCATGGTTCTGGGAATTTTGAAACTCGTTTTAACTGACAACCTCTCAACCCTGCCCTTGGTGGGAGATTTAATTTCCCAGCTTTTAATAGCACCCTTTGTCCTGTTGTTCACAACGAGGATGCTGGGCCTTATGGATAAGGAATGATATTTTTTATCAATCCTCAAAATTAATATTGATTCATAAATTATTCCACAAAATTCAATTTTTTTTAAAAAGAAGTGGATACATGATTTTAATATTGCAGATCATTATTTATAACCCGATGAAAAACTTAAAAACTCAATTATTATTAGAATTTAATTATTAAGATTCTCCCTTAAAAATAGCCTCTGCAGCTTCAATAACCTCTTTCTGGTCCGTTTCAGCTGCATGCTTCAGGTTTTGGATAACGTCGTAGGAGATGTGCTTAACAAGGACCTTTGTAAGGTCTTCAACAACACTTTCCTTACCTTCCATATCTCCAAGAATTTTAAGGGCTTTTTCAGTCTCTTTAAGCCTTATCTTCTCAGCGTCTGCTCTGATACTGGATATCAGGGGTTCGACTTCCATGTGTTTCAGGGATCTCTGGAGAAGTTCAAGTTCCTCCTCAACTATTCTCTCTGCACGCACTGCCTCTGCCTCACGCATCTTAAGGCTCTCATCTGCCACTCCCCTGAGGTCATCTATGTTGAAGAGCTTAACACCCAGTTCTGAAACCCTTTCATCTATGTCACGGGGGTTTGCAATGTCAACCATCACCATGTGCTGAAGATTCTCTGAAGGTACAGATTCTTTCACCTTTTCGTATGTCAAGATAGGGTGTGGTGCTCCTGTTGCACTTATAACAACATCTGCATCCTTCATGGCTTCACCGAGTTTGTCGAAGTGTATGGCTGAACCACCAAGCTCCCTTGCAAGGCAGACTGCCCGGTCATGGGTTCTGTTTGCAACAACAATTGCTTTAAGATTTTTTTCAACCAGGGCCTTGGCAACGAGTGTTCCCATCTTACCTGCACCCACAACTAGAACCTTTTTGCATTTGAGGTTCCCATGAACCTTCTCTGCAAGATCAACCGCCGCTGATCCTATGGACACGGATCCCTCATTGATACGGGTTTTTTTACGGACGGACTGGCCCACGTGGACTGCCTTGGTGAAGACTGTGTTGAGAACTCTGCCGCAGCACTTCTCCTTAATGCTACGTTTACGGGAATCTTTTATCTGGCCGAGTATCTGGTCTTCACCCACTATCATCGATTCAAGTCCAGATGCAAGTCTTAAAAGATGTTCAAGTGCCTTTTCATCAGTTTCAACCACAAAATCATTGTACTCCATTTGATGACTGCCTTCAAGCACCATGTAAAACTCTGTTCTGTTGCAGGTCTTTATCTGGATGTACTCCGCTACAGCGTACTTCTCTAAAATTTTCTGGAACGCAACGTCGAGTTTCTGTGCTGATCTTTCCATTGTACCGATATTTGCAGTCTTGTGGTCGACTCTGATATTAAGGATCACGTGCTCCCTCCAAAACCCTTTAAAAAAGGTTTCATATTCAATCAATTATCCTTTATTTAAATTCAATAAAAACTTATCCTTATTTTTGTTTGTAAGAATCACTGTAACTAAAAGAATTGTTTTATATCATCTCTTTATTAAATTTAATTCTTGAGGTAATACTATTTTTTTTATTACTTAAAAAGGAGTTAATACTCTAGAACTACCTCATTCAAATCTCTTTTTGAATTCAATCCTATTTAAAATTAGTTTTTTATTTTTCATGTCTAGGATCAATTTCCCTTCAATCTGGATAGTGAATCTTCAACGTAAACCTTTGCTCCCTGAAGATCTCCATCCTCAAGGAACTTCTTAACCTCTTCATCATTCAATATCTGATAAAGGTATTCTTTACGTGTTTTTTGATCCTCAACCAGTTTTTTGAGGATGTTCCTTGCAAAGTCCTGAAGCTCGAGCTGGAGCACATCCTCAGTTTTTATTACTTTTTGTATCTTCTTTCTCAATTCCTTGGCCATGAGGGGGCTTTTTCCACCTGTGTATATGCATATCTGAACATCACCTATGAAAAAAGAAGATGGAACTATGAAGTTGCCCTTTTCAGGTTCATCGGCCCTATTGACCAACTTACTTCCTGCAAGATCTGCAAGCTCCTGGTTTAAATCAGTGTCGGGGGTTGCGGTAACAACAAGGTCAGCCCACTCCACCCACTTTGCAGCATCCTTTAGTGGTTCTAGTGAGGCACCAAGTTCAAGTATCTCAGGGGGTGCATGGCTCCCAAGCATCACAACATTTGCCCCTGCTTCAAGAAATCTTCTGGCTCTCCTTTCTCCAACCTCTCCTGCACCTACTATCAAAACATTTTTTTGGTGCATTTCAAGGAAGAGAGGGGTCCATCCCATCTTATTGCTCCAGATTCTTCATTCTGAGTACTTTGGCAGCTGTTTTAATATCGTTGCCACATTCTGTAAGGACCTTCTGGGCTTCATCCTCTGGAATGTTGAAGGTTTCAGAGAGGGCTTTAACACTTTCCTGGAGTGTTGATCCTTCACTGCCTACAAGTTCCTCTGAAAGCTCCTTTTTAAGCTTCATGTATTCGTCAGCATCCATATCTATTCTGCGCATAACCATGTCCCTTAATGGGCATGGTTTTGAGGGTTTACAGCACCATACGAGTGAACCGAAACAGGTTCCTTCGCCCTGGCCTAACCTTGTTTTTTCTCCAAACTTCTCCTTTATCTCAACGTACTCTTGAGGTGTGATCTTGGCATCTTCAAGTGCGTACAATATTGGACAGGGTTTTACAGGTGGACAGCAGAAAGCAAGAGCTCTCTTGTCCCCTCCCCTACATACATGTGATGGTGCGTCTTCCCATACCATTCTATTCCTCCGTAAGCATCTTTTCCTTCTCTGTTGGTGTGAGTTCTTCCACAATTGAGTGAGGATCTCCCTCCTTCAGGATCTTTCCACCTCGCATAAGTGCTGCCCTGTCACACACATCCAGAACGAAGTCCATGTCGTGGGATATTATCAGGAAGGTCTGACTTAATTCATCCCGGGCCCTTCTTATGGAATCCGTTACCTGAACCCTTGTTATTGGATCCATGGTACCTGTTGGTTCGTCCAGAATGATGATCTTAGGCTCCTTTATTAGTACCTGTGCAAGGGCAACTCTGTGACGCTCTCCACCACTCAGTTCATCAGGATATTTCTTCAATATGTTTTTAGCGTAATCTTCATCAAATCCAACAGCTTTAAGAACGTAAAGTGCCTTCATATTTGCAAATTCTGCTGGAAGCTCCAGACTTATTGCCTCTGTAAGGTTTCCAAGAACGTTCCTGTGAGGATACAGACTGTACTCCTGGTGCAGTATTCCAAGGTATGGCTTAACCCGGCCCCTTCCAAAGGGACCTTTCTCAGTCATATCAACCCAACTCTCTCCGAGTTTGACCTCGATCTTACCACTGCTTGGCTCAGTTAATCCATAGAGTATCCTTGAAAGGGTTGTTTTACCTGCACCGCTCAGTCCAACAATTCCAAATATTTCACTGTCATTGACTGTGAGGTCTATCCCATCAACAGCCTTGACAACTCCCCTTTCTATGGAGTAGTAATGTTTTTTAACCCCTTCCATCTGGATTATAGGACCTCCAGTCTCGTAAACTTCTTTCTTCTCAGGTAGGGGTACCTGTTCAAGGAACTTCTGAACAACTTCCCCTGGTTCTCCTTCCTCAATTATTTCTCCCTTTTCAAGCCATATAGCATAGTTTGAGAGTTTTTTCATAACCTCTGGCCAGTGGGATGTTATGACCATGGTTGTCCCCTTGTCCTTAACTCCTTCAATAAGGGCCTGGTGTATGAGTTCTGCTGTTTTAGGGTCAAGTGTACCTGTTGGTTCATCTGCAAGGAAGAGCATTGGTTCCTTTGCTATCTGTCTTGCAAGCACAACTCTCTGCTTCTCCCCACCACTGAGGTCCCTGGCTATGTGGGTGATCCTGTGGGTCATCTGTGCCATGTCAAGGAGGTCTATTGCCATGTATGTGCTCTCCTCGTAATTGTGACCTGTAATAGATTTTATAACGTTGTCTATAACTGTATCATCCTCGTAGAGTGCGAAGGTCCTCTGCAGCATTATTGAAATCCTTCTTTTAATTGCTGCAAACACTTTTCTGTCGCAGTTCCAGAAATCAACCTTTTCAAGCTGGAATTCGCATCCGCAGCTGC
>ENA-UOOE01002024-UOOE01002024.1-fermentation-metagenome-genome-assembly--contig:-NODE-2024-length-15410-cov-27.569521_pt1 | contig 15410 bp, 12 predicted proteins | sample MGYA00245776_ERZ724021 | MGnify/ENA primary metagenome ERZ724021 (study PRJEB28704, sample SAMN03018321) | fermentation metagenome | biome: anthropogenic terrestrial biome; feature: soil... | reverse complement strand
CCCTGCCAGCCAAACTGCTCATAATAGGCGCACTGCGGCTTGACTGCCGGAACAATTGCTGCCAATGCATCAATCAACCCATAGTTAAACTGCAGGATAGCTTCCGCCGCACCTTCCAGCGTTTCCCCATATTTCGCATAAGCCGCTTTACGAAGAAATGACGGAATGTAGGAGAGTTTTGGGTCCAATCCCGCAACTGTCGGATTCTTTTTGGTTCGGATTGCTTCAATCAGTCTGTCCATAATTTACTCCCTGTATTTTTTAAAGTAATGAATACAAATTGTATTTTTTCATGTTAGGACTCCGGTTGGTCGCAGTAAACCAGCCGGCCGGCATAATAGGTACGCTTCACTTTTCCGCACAGCTTCATTCCCTTAAAGACCGCATTCTTACTTTTTCCGTGCAGTTTTTCCGGATCAACGGTCCATTCCTCTTCTGGATCAAAGACAATAACATCAGCTGCCGCACCGGGCATCAGACCGCCATAGGGCAGACCCAGAAGTTTAGCTGGAGCCGCACTCATTTTATACAGAAGTTGAGTAAGTTTCAGATATCCCGGTTTGACTAAAAAAGTAATGCCTGCCGCCAAGCTTGTCTCCATACCAATAACACCGTTCGGCGCCTGCAGAAAGTCTTCCTTTTCCGCCGGTGTATGAGGCGCATGATCGGTTGCAATTGCGTCAATTGTGCCGTCATGCAGGCCCTCAATAATGGCACGGCGGTCAGCTTCTGTCCGCAGCGGTGGACTCATACGCAAATTTGCGTCCTTGCTGCGCATAGCCTCCTCTGTCAAAGCAAAATAATGCGGTGCGGTTTCACAAGTAACCGGCACACCGCGCTTTTTAAAAGTGCGAATCAGCGCAACACTTGCTTTTGTACTGACATGGCAGATATGAACAGGAACCTGAAGGGCTTCCGCCAAAGCGAGCTCCCGTGCAGTACCGCATTCTTCGGAAGCAGCAGGCACACCAGGGACTCCCAATTCTTGGCTGACAGCACCTTCATTCATTTTTCCACCCGCCGTTAATTCCGGTACTTCACAGTGTGAGAGGACCGGCATATGAAGTTCAGCTGCTTCCTGCATGGCCTCTGCCATAATCCGGCTGTTTTCAACTGGATGTCCGTCATCGGAAAAGGCCGTCACCCCTGCTTCCATTAATTCCCGCAGATTGGTCCGCTTTTTCCCAGCCAGTCCGGCCGTCAGTGCACCTGCCACACAGACATGTGCGTCCGCATGCTGTGCTTTTTCTAAAATATAGGCCACTGTATCCGGCTCATCTACTGCCGGCCGGGTATTCGGCATACACAGAAGTGTTGTCACACCTCCGGCTGCGGCAGCTCTGCATCCGGTAAGAACATCTTCCTTTTCTGTGAATCCGGGGTCCCGCAAGTGTACATGCATATCGACCAAACCCGGAGAAACGACTAAGCCGGTACAGTCCACAATTTCTGCATCTGAAACTGTAATGTGTCCGCCGGCTCCTAAAATCTGTCCATCCTCCATCAGCAAATCGCCCGTCTGCTGTGCATTGCGTTCCGGATCTGCCAGTTTGGCATTCCTCAGCAAGATTTTCATGCCAAGCCCTCCTTGTTATCCTGTCTGTTATTATACAATATTTTATATCAAAATGACAGGGGGATTCACGCAGACAAAATGCGGGCCGGTGCAGAGCACTTTCTGCCCTGCATCGGCCCGACGAAATAAAATGAAAATTTAGTATTGCCTCACTGGACTGCTTCAGCGAATCACGCGCGCACGGATAACTTCCTCCAACGAACAAAGTCCATCCACTGCCTGCTGTGTTACCACACCTGTGACATCCAGAATCGTATAGGCGTACTCTTTCCGGGATTTAGACTGCATGTTTTCAATATTAATCCCCATGCCAGCCACTTTTCCCGCAGCTTTACTAATCGTATTTGGCACATTGCGGTGCAAAAGACAGATGCGCCCGCTGCCCGCACGCGGCATGGAAACAGCCGGCATATTCACGCTGTGCCGGATATTCCCATTTTCAAGATAATCTTTCAGCTCATTTGCTGCCATCCGGGCACAGTTATCCTCGCTTTCCGGCGTGGAGGCACCCAAATGCGGAACAGCAATCACATTCTCTGCACCAATCATTTCCGGAGCTGGGAAGTCGGTTGCATAGGCTGAAATTTTTCCGCTGTGAAGAGCTTGCATCATATCATCAGAGTTTACCAAACCGCCGCGGGCGAAGTTCAGCACACGGACACCTTGTTTCATCTTATCCATTGCTTCCGCATTAATCATTTCTTTTGTATCTGGTGTCTGTGGAACATGAATTGTGATATAATCACAGTTTTCCCAAATGTCATCCAAAGAGTGAGCATGCTTCACAGAGCGGGAAAGTCCCCATGCAGAATCTACCGAAAGGAACGGATCATATCCATAAACTTCCATGCCGAGACTCTTGGCAGCGTTTGCCACCAATACGCCGATTGCGCCCAAGCCAATGACGCCCAATTTTTTTCCAAAAATTTCAGGACCCACAAACTGACTTTTGCCCTTTTCAATCTGCTTTGCCACATCGGCGCCAGTCAGCTTTTTGCACCATTCAATTCCGGGGATGATCTTACGCGAAGTCAGGAACAGCGCACACAGCACCAGTTCCTTCACTGCATTCGCATTTGCACCGGGCGTATTAAAAACGACAATACCCTTTTCGCTGCATTTGTCAAGTGGGATATTATTAACACCAGCACCTGCCCGTGCAATGGCCAGCAGCGTTTCGGGCAGTTCCCGCTCATGCATAGAAGCAGAGCGCACCATTATGGCATCCGGTGTCTGCACATTTTCTCCGGTTTCATAGTTGTCCCCAAAGCATGCTGTTCCTGCTGGCGAAATTTTATTTAAGTATTGAATTTTGTACATGGAAAAGACCTCCTCACCTATCTGCTTAGCTGTTTGCCTTTTCAAACTTCTCCATGAAGTTGACAAGCTTCTCCACACCTTCATAAGGCATTGCATTATAAATAGAAGCGCGCATGCCTCCGACAGTGCGGTGGCCCTTCAAGTTGACCATATCTTCGTTTTCTGCTTCTTTGACAAATTTTGCATTCAGTTCATCACTGTCTGTAACAAACGGAATATTCATCAGAGAGCGGTCCTCCGGAACAACTGTCCCGTGGAACATCTTACTGCTGTCCAGAAAATCATAGAGGAGTTTTGCCTTTTTCTGGTTGCGTTTCTGCATTTCGCCCAGACCGCCGATCGTGTTCTGAATCCACTCCAGCACCAACATACACATATAAATGGACCAGCATGGCGGTGTATTAAACATGCTGTCATGGTCGGTATGTGTCTGATAGTTCATCATGGTCGGCGTCATTTCCTGTGCATGACCGATAAGGTCATCCCGGATAATGACAACGGTCAGACCAGCAGGTGCCAAATTCTTTTGTGCGCCTGCAAACACCACACCAAATTTGCTGATATCCAGCGGTTCGCTGCAGATACAGGAGGAAATATCCGCCACCAGCGGCACCTTTCCGGTTTGCGGCAAAGTATGGTAAGTTGTTCCATAAATCGTGTTGTTCATGCAAATGTAAAAATAATCTGCATCCGGCGTAAATGCAGCAGGATCCAGTTTAGGGATGTAAGTAAAGGTCTTATCCTTACTGCTTGCTATCACTTTTGTTTCCCCATATCGGGAAGCTTCTTTCCATGATTTCGTCGCCCACTGGCCGGTCAGCACATAGTCTGCTTTGTGAGACCCGTTCATCAAATTAAGCGGAACCATCGCAAACTGGCTGGATGCACCGCCCTGCAGGAACAAGACTTTATAATTGTCCGGAATTTTCATTACATCGCGCAGGAGGGATTCTGCACGGTCAATGATGCTTTGGAACACACTAGATCGATGTGACATCTCCATCACTGACTGGCCGCAACCCTTGTAACTAAGGATTTCATTTCCAGCCTGGCGGAGAACTTCCTCAGGCAGCATAGAAGGACCGGCAGAAAAGTTGTACACACGTTTCATACGACTGAACCTCCAATTTCATTTGTTGCGTTTGTAACGGCGGTGCAAATTTTGCACCTACCGGAAACTTATAAAAATTATTATATTGCTTTAAACCAGTAACGTCAAGGCGTATGAAAGAGAAAATTGGGAAACGAATCCCCATAAAATTCATCAGTCAGCAGATTTGTTTTCCTGTTTCTCGGCTTAAATATGCGCCTTGACGCCAAAGGTTCTGCCTATTAAAATCTCAATTCGATGATACTCTGGCAACGCCGCTTTTCACGGCGGCTTCTGCAACGGCTTTTGCGACAGTCGGTACAATGCGCTTATCAAAAGCTTTCGGAAGGATACACTCCGCTGAAAGCTCTTTTTCGGTAAGGATCCCCGCAATGGCATAAGAAGCTGCCGTCTTCATCGCATCATTGATATCACATGCGCGTACATCCAAGGCACCACGGAAAATACCGGGAAATGCCAACACATTATTAATCTGGTTGGGAAAGTCAGAACGGCCGGTTCCCACCACAGCTGCGCCTGCTTTCAGCGCGTCTTCCGGCATAATTTCCGGTACCGGATTCGCCATTGGAAATACAATCGGTTTTTCCGCCATGCTCTGGATCATCTCCGGTTTCAGCACTCCGGGCGCCGAAACACCCACAAACACATCCGCACCGGCCAGCGCATCTGCCAAACTGCCGCGCCTGTGCTCCGGATTGGTCACATGGCTCATGGCTTCATGCGCAGGATTCAGTCCCTCCATTCCCTCACAGATAATACCAAATCGGTCACAGAGAATGAGATTTTTGACTCCAAGACGCATCAGATGCTTGGCAATCGCAATGCCGGCACTTCCAGCCCCATTGACTACACAACGAATTTCATTTGCCTTTTTGCCGGTTACCTTCAACGCATTCATGAGTGCAGCACCTACAATAATAGCGGTTCCATGCTGATCATCGTGAAACACCGGAATTTCACATAGTTCTTTCAGTCTGCGCTCCACTTCAAAACAACGGGGGGCTGAAATATCCTCTAAGTTAATACCGCCAAACGAACCGGAAAGCAGATAAATGGTGCGAACCAGTTCGTCCACATCCTTTGTTTTCAGGCAAAGCGGGACTGCATCAATATCCGCAAATTCTTTAAAGAGTACACACTTGCCCTCCATCACTGGCATCCCTGCTTCCGGACCAATATCGCCAAGTCCGAGTATGGCCGTACCGTCCGTAATGACCGCAACCGTATTCCAGCGCCGCGTCAGTGTATAACTGAGAGATGGATCTTTCTGGATGGCAAGGCACGGCTGTGCAACTCCCGGAGTATAGGCAACAGAAAGATCATGGCTGTCCTGAATGCTCACGCGGGATTTGACTTCCAGCTTTCCGGCCCATTTCTCATGCATTTTCATGGCTTCTTCTTTGATGTCCATTTTATCCTCCTCGTACTTTTTAAATAAAATATACTTTTCGTATGATATGTAATGCTTTCTACCCTGCTATAAAGGTACCACAGAAGTCTTTGGGTTGCAACGTGCTTTATGCAGATACATAAAAAACAGCTTCGGTGAACACGAAATCCACCGAAGCCGTTCTTTTATGGCTCTTTATATTAATTCGTTCTGTTTATGTTTTTATGAATCAACCAAGAGATTATTAATTTACTGCATTGGTTTCACCTTACACAAATTCATCTGCTAGAGCTGCAGTCAAACTGGTGTTTTCTACTGCTGCATTGGTGCATCCCTGATTCTTGCCCTTTTGGCTGCCTTAGAAGTAAGGCTCTAACTTTAGGGGCTGCCAATTCCAGATCACTCTGTCTGCTGCAATCGAGTTGCCTGATTCGTAACGTTTATCCTTCCTTTCGGAGATGTAGGTAATCACTGTCCTGTATTTAGGACTCAGATCCTTTCCGTTACTCTACTGGTCAACTTAGCTTAGCTGCTGAAGCTTCTTGCATTGTCCAATGGACTAAACTCCTCCAACTGATTTACCCGCACGAAAATACTGTGCGCGCTTACTTTGCCTGCTGTCCACGGCTTTCTGCTGCCGCACAGCCTCTGCACCGAGGTTCCTTGGGGAACCGCTCCGTCCTTTACTCACGCAGCACAGTCACACAGACTGTACTGCGGTATACTGCCGATTGGCTCTTCGTCCATGGGACTCGCTCCTTTCCACATTGTGGATTCTCTTTTTTAAGAAACTTTTTAGAAACAGGTCCTGCAGCTCCCATTCCATATTATGCACTTCTCGGAAAGAATACCTTTTTGGGGATTCCCTTGTGAAACAGTGCTGGTTTTGTTTGCTGCTTCCCTTGTTTCTGGCTACATTATATCGCCTCTAATGTTAAATGTCAATACTTTTTTTCTACTTTTATAATTTTTTTTATTATTATTTTTTAATATTCATTATTTTGAAAAAACAGCTTGTTTCCTAAAAATTGCTCCTTGACTTCTCCAAAACTCCTGTGTACAATAGAGTTACAAAAAGTCGGAGTGCTCAATCAGCACTGGTTCAACCGCAAAACAGAAAAAGCTGCCGGGAATATCCCGGAATTTTGGAGGAACTCTATTTATGAGTGACGAATTTGGAGCGGATCTGCTTACACTGGTAGATGAAGAAGGTAATGAGCACGAATTTGAGATTTTAGATGTTATCGATAATGATGACGGTACTTTTTATGCTCTTTTGCCAACTTTTGAAGATGCACAGGATAAGCTTGATGACAAAGGAACCTACTACATCTTTCAAGCCGTTGATGAAAATGGTGAACGAGAACTCTCCGAGGTGGACGACGACCAGTTGCTTGATGCTCTGGCTACTCAATTTGAAGCCCACTTTAATGATCTTTATGACAGTGAAGATGAAGCTTTTGAAGAAAACTGATTGATAAAATAAAAATTTAATCCCTGCCTGGTTCGCGGACCTGTGCTCAAAATAACCCTACAATTATAAATCGGGAGCTTGACTCCGGCGGGCGGAATGCAGACCTCCCGGCTTTTGCCGGACGATGGGAGTATGAAACCGTTGGGTGGGCACCCACCTGTCTTTCGTAGGCAGGTTATTTTTGCACTTTACGGCCAGGCGGGCTTTTGAAAATAATAAGGGCTGCTGCAGATGGCGCTTAGCGTCTCTGCAGCAGTTTTTGACTTTGGTGGACAATTTTTTCTCATTGTGTTATGATAAATTTTATATTAATGAATTGTTTACTGCAAAAGGGGGGTCGTCCAGTCCATGAACAGATCTTATCAAATTATCACCGATGCAACCTGCGACCTGCCCGCAGATCTTGTGAAAGAGCTTGGCCTTTCCGTTATCCCTATGCCTTTTATGATAGACGGTAAAGAATATATAAATTATCCAGATAACCGTGAGTATCCAATCGCGGATTTTTACAAAGCACTCCGCGCAGAAAGCATTGTCACGACCGCGCAGATCACAGAGCCAAATTTTGAGGACGCATTCCGGCCCTTTCTGGAACAAGGAAAAGATATTCTGTATATTGGTTTTTCAAGCGGTCTTTCCGGCACGTGGCAGCGTGCCTGCGAAGCAATGGAAGCCCTGAGAAAACAATATCCGAAACGATGCATTGAGGGTGTGGACAGCCTGACCGCAACACTTGGGGAAGGGCTTCTCGTTTATCTCGCATGTTGTAAGCAGCGGGATAAAGACATGAGCCTGCATGAACTAAAAGCCTGGACGGAACTATATCGTTTCTGTATTTCCGGTTGGTTTATGGTAGACGACCTCAATCATTTAAAACGCGGCGGCCGTGTAAGCAGTACGGCAGCGTTGGTCGGTTCTGTGCTTGGCATCAAACCGATTCTGCAAATTAACCGTGAAGGACACCTAATCGTCCGTGAAAAAGTTCGTGGACGCAAACAAGCTATGAAAAACCTACTGAACAAAATGGAAAGTCGTTTCACACAGGATCGCTCCTTGCAAACGGTATTCATTGTCCATGCAGACTGTTTGGAAGATGCAAAATATCTGGAAAAGGAAGTAAAATCCAGATATAAGCCGCAGAAAGTCCTGATCAATACACTTGGTCCGGTAATTGGCGCCCACACAGGGGCAAATGCCATGTCGATTTTCTATGTTGCCAAAGACCGTGAGTAGAAGCAATGTAAAAAGCACTGCAGAGAACCATTCTCTGCAGTGCTTTTCATTGTCAGTATACAATTTTGTCCAAAATGCCGTTCAGCTTTGCAAGCAGCACACCATAATTTGTCATTGGGACCCCAGCAGCCTGCGCAGCTGCCAGCCGGTTCATCATGTACCGGCGGTTAAACATACATCCGCCGCAGTGAATAATTAAATCATATGGAGTTAGGTCTTCCGGAAAGTCCGTTCCGCTGACCATATCAATGAAAATCCCCTCGCCGCAGCGCTTTTTCAGCAGACGCGGAATTTGGACTCGGCCAATATCCTCTTGAAGCGGTACATGCGTGCAGGCTTCTGCAATCAGCACACGGGAACCCGAACGAAGTTTGTCAACTGCCTGTGCCCCTTCAATAAACGCATGGACATCCCCTTTTACGCCGGACATCAGGATAGAAAAGGAAGTCAGCCGGCTTTCCTTCGGCTTTTTCTGATAAACCAATGAAAACACCTGTGAATCCGTAATAATCAGTGCCGGAGGCTTTTTTAAAGCAGAAAGGGCTTCATCCAGCCTATCTGCCGTAACAGACATCACCACTGTAAGATGATCCAGCAAATCGCGAATCGTCTGCACCTGCGGCAAAATCAGGCGGCCCTCCGGTGCTTGAATATTCTGCGGCATTACCAACAGAACGATATCTCCCGGATTGACCAAATGGCCGGCAATGCTCCGGCGGTTCATTCCCTCCGGCAGAAGGCGCAGAAGCAGTTCGCGCATCTGGCTTTGTGTACCGGCATGTGCAGCGGAAATCGGCACAGGTTTGAGTTTGCACCGGCGGTAAATACTTTCCTCAAGCGGAGCGGTATCGGCCACCGTATCGCTTTTGCTGATGACTGCCAATACCGGTGTTTTTTGTTTGCGTAAAACAGCCAGCCACTGCTTTTCCTGTTCCAGTTCATCATCCGGCGGAATATCTGCATCAAAAAGCAAAATTGCCACATCCGTTTTCGCAGCGGCATCTTTTGTCTTCTCCATACGCAGTCGGCCCAATTTCCCTTCATCGTCAAATCCGGCCGTGTCAATCAACACACAAGGTCCCAGCCCATGGATTTCCATAGACTTATATACCGGATCTGTTGTAGTTCCCGCAACGTCGGAAACAACTGCCGTCTGATGTCCGCAAATTGCATTAATTAGAGTGGATTTACCCGCATTGCGTCTTCCAAAGATTCCAATATGGAGTCGGTTGGAACGCGGTGTACTATTGAAATCACTCAATTGCTTTTCCTCCATTCTCAAATATCAGCGCAAAAAATCTAATGAATTAAAAGAAAAAGCTCCCTTTCGGAAGCCTGTTTTCCAATGAAAATCTTTTTCATCAACTGTCAGAATCAGCCGGACGCGGAACCGCATTATTGGAAAAAATTTTCGCCAATGTTTTCGGATCTGCTACTCCTGTTGTCTCTATATCATTATAGAGCTGAAAATCCTTAATGCACTGTACGGTGCCGTCTCCATAAAGGCCGGTCGGGCTGACAAACAAATAACCAAGTTCTTTCAGCCGGTTCTGCATTTGTTTGACATAATCATTTTGATCGCCGCTTTTTAGCGTAGTATTGGCTGGTATTTTGCTGTTTGGAATTATATTCCCACTTGCCACACTACTGGATGAAGAAGCCGCGGATGTTGTCTTTAACAGTTCCGGATAGGCAACGCCAGCCATATAGGTAACCGCTGAAATCATTCCTTCCCCTTGTGTTTTCATCAGGAGAGGATTCATTTCGTAAACTTTTTGATTGGTTACAGCCTGCAGATCCTTGTAGCCATCCGCTTGAGCCAATTGTGCTTTAAGACCAGTCGGGCAGAAAATCAACTGCGGATTTGCGCGTTTCAACGCGGTAATGTCCATCTTATTTCCTTTACTGTCACCGGCGACATTTGTAATACCAGCAGCAGTCAGAAGAGTTCCGGCCAACGTATCTCCTGTAGCTGCACCACCGTTCGTATCGTATAAATAAACGCCGGTCGTCACGGTATTTTTCTTAGGAACAAGCCGAGTAATGGAGTCAATTGTCAGCATTGCGCTTTGAGCTGCTTTTTTACCACGCTGCGTGCCGGTCACTTTTCCTTCCATGGCAGCCCCCACTGCCGTGTAAAGCGTTTCCAACTGGGCACGACTGGACGCCGCAGGAATCATAACCACCTGCACGCCGGCATTGTCCAGTGCATTTTGCTGCGCTTCAGTTGGTTTTCGGCCGGTCAGCACTAAGGCTGCACCCTGTTTTTTAATCTGCTGGGCATCATCCAGTGTAACATTTGCCAATGTAGACAGAGAATCTTGCGTACAGTCCTTACTTTTTCCTTTCAGCTGCAAATCATACCCAAGAGATAGGACAACATCGGCAAGATTCGGTGAAACAACAGCAACACCCGCAGGTTTTTTGCTAATGGTAACGCCATTGACCGTTACCGGCCAATCATCTGCATTGACTGTTTGTGAAGCTGTATTGTTTTTCTGAAAGCCGCAGCCAGTAAATGTGGTAAGCATTAAGGCAGCACACAGAAATGCTGCCGTGATTTTTTTTATCATTTTAGGCACTCCTTCCTGAAAATGCGCTCTGTCACAAACGTTTGCCCTTACGGAATTACAATGGATCCAAAGACTGCCCCAGACGAATTTTTGCTTCTGCATCCCGAATATACTGCTGTGCCACGCGAGGAGAACGGCCTCCATGGACGGTCGCCCAACGTTCCGCACCGGCCTCCATTTGCGGCAGGAAATCGTCCAGCCCACGCTGATGAGCCAGTTGAGAAACAATATCCAAAAAATGCGCTTTATCCGGATTGACAAAACCAATAGTCAGTCCAAAGCGGTCTGACAACGAAAGCGATTCCTGCAAGGTATCGTTGTGGTGAATATCATCCCCCTCTCGGTCAGAAAAATTCTCTCGCAGCAGGTGGCGTCGATTCGATGTTGCATAAATAAGGGAATTGGCTGGTTTTGACGCCAGCCCTCCCTGCAAAACAGATTTGAGTGCAGCGTAAGTGCTGTCCTCCCGCGAGAAGGAAAGGTCATCGATAAAGATAATAAAGTGCATGGGAATTGCCGCAATTTGGTCTACAAGATAGGGAAAATCCATCAGAAATTCCTTAGGCATTTCAATGACACGAAGTCCTTCCGAATAATATTCATTCAGCAAGGCTTTTACAGTTGAAGATTTTCCCGTACCGCGGTCTCCATAAAGCAGACAGTTATTTGCCGGCAGATTGCGAAGGAAGGCAACGGTATTGCCAATTGCTAAATTCCGCTGAACTTCATAGCCCTTAAGGTCAGCCATACACTGTGGATCCGGATGAACAACTGGCAAGATTTTTTTATCACGCCAGATGAATGCACGGTAACGTGCATACATGCCGCATCCATTTTTACGATAGTATTTCGCCATTTGCGGAAGATACTCGCCCGGCGTACCGGAAAGCACCTTAACCGGCTTTCCACACTTCCAGTGCGGAAGCGGCGGCAGATCGTCGAACCCACAACTTTCCAGTAAACTGTCCGGTGTCAATTGTGCCAGCTGCACAATGATTTGCAAATCCCGTTGTACAGCATCCCCCATTGCCGGCGCAAAAGCTGTTTTTCCGGCCGCCGCTGCCAGCGAAAAACCATTTTCATCATAAAGGGCTGTGCTTGTAAAATGTTCTGCAAAATTTTCGCTGCTGGCACGTTCACAAAGGACTGCAAAAAAATCACCCCATGCGCGTAAAAAAGTTTCGCGGTTCTCTGCCCACAGCAACCGATAAAAAGCTTTTGGAACCGTGCGCTGCAGAATACCCTTATAGATAGACAACGATGCCATCGCCTCTGCCGCACGTTTCATTCGATTCATGCCCAGTCCTCCGTTTCTCATTGGCCCGAATAATTTACATTGTACATAAATCCTTGGAAATCGTCAAGTTTTTGCTGAACTTACCTTGACATTTCGCTTCTTTTTCTATAAAATAAGTATTTGCATAATGTAATTTGTAGGAGCGCGATTTTTCATCTCATTCAGCTACATGAAAAGAGTTATTGTACCCTGCAAGTTTTCCCTTTTCTGAAAGTAAAAGGAAAATTTAGGGAGAGGTATCGAAGTGGTCATAACGGGGCTGACTCGAAATCAGTTTGGCGGCAACGTCACATGGGTTCGAATCCCATCCTCTCCGCCAAAGTCCGCACAAACGCAGGGTTTGTGCGGGCTTTTTAGAATACCGCAGGAAATATCAATTCTTTATAAAAGGAGAAGCAGTACCGATGAGGTACTGCTTCTCCTTTTATGAGGAATCTCCCATATTCACAATGCTGATTCGCTACTTTTATCTGCCAATCATTTCATGACATATTTTTTCTATGCATAGTTAAAATATCCAAAGCAAATAGGATCTGCACTGCTTTTTAGTGCTGATTCAGCCCCCAGCGCCGCCAAACCTTCCGTTCCAGTCTGCCAAACAAAAGTCGGTCAACTGCCAGCCCAATAACAATAATGACAATCATCATGGCCACGACCTGACTGATGTCACCAAAGTCACGCCCCTGCATCAGCATCACACCCAAACCATGTGTAGACGACATCATCTCACCTGCCATAAGTGCACGCCATGCAAACGACCAGCCTTGTTTTAATCCAGTCACTAAGTTGGGGAGTGCTGCCGGAATCATTACGTCCCGATACAGCATAATACCCTGAACCCCCATTGTTTTTGCTGCATGTATATACAGCGGATTAATATTTTTGATCCCGCTGATAACAGCAAGTGAAATAGCAAACGTTGAACCAATAGTTGTCACAAACAACACGGAACTCTCATTGATGCCAAACCAGAGAACAGCAAACGGTAGCCAACAAATACTGGGCAGCGACTGCAACCCGAGGATAAACGCGTTAAACTGGCTGCCAAAATGTTGCATTTGGGACACCAGCAGTCCCAGCGTCACCCCCAACACGGCGGAAAGCAGATAGCCGATAACCATGCGCTTCATTGAAACTAAGACCGCAAGTTCGAGTGAGCCGCCCTGTCCCAATGAAACCAATGTCTGAAAAACACTGAGTGGAGACGGGAACGCATAGGATTTCCACCAATGCAGCACTCCGACGCCAAGTTTATAGATAAGCTCCCATATCGCTATCAGGATTATGTAAAACAGTATCGTCTTCAAAAGACCAGTTATCGCCGTATTCTTTTTTCGCAACTTTTTCGACCTCCTCTGCCAAATCTTTCATGACCGACTTGACATAGAAAGTCAGGTCGATGCTGCCACGCTGACGTGGTCTGGCCAGTTCAATTTTAATGACTTTTTTCACATGACCGGGATGCGCCGAAAACACAATGACACGGTCTGCCAGCATGACAGCTTCTTCCACATTATGTGTCACAAAAAAAATTGTCTTCTTCGTTTCCATCCAAATATGCTGCAGCTCCAGTTGAAGAATATTTCTTGTTTGGCTGTCCAATGCTGCAAACGGTTCATCCATCAGAAGGACCTTAGAATCCAAAGTCAGCGCCCGTGCCAGCGCAACACGCTGCCGCATCCCGCCGGAAAGTTCATGCGGGTAGGCCTGCGCAAAACTTTTTAACCGAACCAGATCAAGATACTTCATGGCACGCTGATGACGCTCCTGTGGGGGTACACCGGCTGCCTTCATACCAAATTCCACATTTTCTACCGCGCGCATCCACGGGTAAAGGGCCGCCTCCTGAAACATAACGGCACGGTCAGGCCCAGGGGCGGTAATGCGCTGTCCATCTAACAAGACCTCACCGTCTGTTGCATGTTCCAGTCCAGCAATGATGTTGAGCAATGTAGACTTACCGCAACCGGACGGCCCCACCACGCAGATAAACTCGCCGTCCCGAATCTGTAGATTCACTTGGTCGAGCGCCTGTATGTGGCCGCTTTCTGTTTCATACACCATGCCCACATTTTTAATGTCAAGACTCATTTGCATACCCCTTGCTTCCCAATTTCCTGTTCGTGCGAATACACAAACTAAATAGTGGTTTTGCTACCGACGATCTGCTGTGCCCTTTTTAAAAGTGTCAGGTTAAAAAGCGTTTTTAGGTCATTGTCCTCTTTAATGTAGCCGGCATCCTTTGAAAACTGATAAAAATCACGAACAGAGTCTTCAGCCGGGTCGGTAACAATCAGCATGCGCGGAAATGCCTTGGAAATAATTTGCGGCTGCAGTTGCTTCTGTGTAATGGACTGAATCTGTGCATTCACCTGTGTCTCGGCCTTTTGAGGATTGCTGTTCGCTTCATTGGTCAGTGCCACATGCGCCTGCAGGAAGTGCTGGATAAGATTCGCATGCCGCTGAACATAGTCACGCCGTGCAATAATCACTGTGGTGGCGTATTTCCCGCCGCGCCAGATGTTCTTTTCATTCAACACCACCTGAGCTCCGGTTTCATGCAACAAAGTGGTCCCCCATGGCTCTGGTACCAATGCCGCGTCCAGCTCATTCTTGTCAAAAAGGGACTTGACATCTGGGTTTTTCGCCTGCACAATTTCAACCGTGCCGCCTTGCGTAGTGGGTTTGAGACCATTTGCCTGCAGCAAATGAAGCAGTGTCAAATGCTGTGTGTTGCCAAATTGCGGCACCCCGACCTTTTTACCTGCCAGCTCTTTCACGCTTGTGATATGCTCCCCTTTGCGGGAAACCAGCAGTTCCCCCGCATCCGTCGCACCGGCGATAATCTGTACATCGCCGTGTGACTTCACATAAGCATTCACGGCCGGGCCCGGCCCAATGTAGCCAATGTCCTCAGAGCCGGAAAGGAACGCCTGAATTTCGTCAGAACCGGCATTATAAGTGGTCCAGATGATTTTGGTCCCCGCACCGACCGCTTTTTGAAAAGCACCGCTTTCCTTACCCATCAAGCCCTGCACATGTGTGATGTTGGGAAAGACCGCCACACGCAGACTGCCTGCATCCGCATCCACATTGGCATCAGCTGCACCACAGCCAGTCAGCACCCCACTTGCCAATAACGTTGTTAGTAACAGTGCCAGCACTTTCTTTCCCTTGTGGTTCCCTTTATTCCGTATATTCATAGTTTGACTCCTTCGTCTCTCCCCCGTCCGTGCAACAAAGGCTGCACGGAACAACCGCTGCTGTCATTCTTTACGGGGCTGCTTTTTCTCTGCTGCCCTGATGTAAACAAGAGCCGACAGGTCATTTGCCACCCGCCGGCTCTCTGTATATCCGTTGTGCTAACACACAATAAAGATACTCATGATTGCACCGCAGCAGGTCCGAATCATTCTGCACATCTTTTCACAGTCCA
>ENA-UOOE01002023-UOOE01002023.1-fermentation-metagenome-genome-assembly--contig:-NODE-2023-length-15411-cov-7.303139_pt1 | contig 15411 bp, 9 predicted proteins | sample MGYA00245776_ERZ724021 | MGnify/ENA primary metagenome ERZ724021 (study PRJEB28704, sample SAMN03018321) | fermentation metagenome | biome: anthropogenic terrestrial biome; feature: soil; material... | reverse complement strand
TGGTAATGCCGTTGGAGCGATGGTCGTAACCAAGCGCGGTGGAATACCATCGATGCCAGAGATGGCGGCGGTGGAGAGGTTTATGGCCGAGAGTGGGGTATAGAATAAGTGATTGGATTCATACTGGCAGCGTAGATTGCTGCGCGGATAACAGGTAGATTTTTAGGACCTTCCGGAAGGAGGGTCTTTTTCTATGGTTATGACAATCTAGATGAAGAAAAGGGTTAGGGGTGGGGGTGTTCTTCGTGAAGTTCTTTGATCATTTGCATCATTAAACGATGTTCCTGGCTGTTGGTTGCTTCCAGACGATCCAATCTGCATTCCAGACGCTCAAAACGATCATCATGTTTCTGGACAATTTTGCGGATGTCGCACAACCCTTCCCCAAATGCGTGGAATTTGGATAACATTTCTTCCAGCAGGATGTTTGTCCTTCTTGCCTCATCCATGAATTTCACCTCCCCATATTTTAGTTATGTTTCAATTTTACCATAGCCGGGCAATAGAACTAAATATCCAGAAAATATTTGCTCGGTTTTGCCTCCGCGTGTCACACCCGCTGTTTTTGGGGCGAACATACGTTTCCGGCAGTATATGACAATGATAGATGATAGAATAGAAGGAGAACTCAAGACCATTTGGTTCTCCAGCCTCTGTAAAGTTCGGTAGTATCTTTAGGTAATATTTGCATCCGGTGAATCTAGTTATGCCGGGGTACTTCATTTGACAGGTAAGTTCATAAGAAGGGTTTTCGCCGAAAAATGCATAAATACATACGGAAAAGACAGCGATTAGCAAGAATAAGGTGTTTTTTCACGAAAAGTATGGTTGTATTATGATCAAAAAGGCTATTGAACCAAGTCAATAGTAGACGCAAGTGTAAGCTCTCCGGAACCAACCATAATGGACGATCACTAATGAAAGAGAATGGAGTTTAGTCCAAGGTAAATGAAGAAGCACACATTTAAATGGGGAGTTTGAGGCCACTGAAATGAATGAAATAATGGTCTTTGGCATCACCCGTGGTCCGTTCTGGGGTAGCTTTGGAATGTAAAAGGAAAGCACGTAGGAAGGAGATCAAGGAATGGTTGCATCCAGCCGCTTAAATACTGACGATAAGCCTGACAATGTGCGAACTTCCTTGACGTACGATTCTATGGGTACGAGGGACGGATTTCGGAAATGGCTTGCCGATGGAAACGCACTGATACATTCACCCGAAACGGTCTTGTCTTGTATGGACAGGATTTCAGAGTATGCTGCCAGTAGGAAGATGGTGAAAGAAAGTCTTTGGGAGTATGTAAACCCTAATACTTTCAGCCCCATCTACAACAGACTGCTTGGGGTCAAACTGCTTCGTATTACCGAACGTAAAACGTACAATGCGTTTATAACCGCTGGACAGCTATATTTGCGTTTTCTAAAAGAGGCATCGTTTAACCGTAATGAGGTCATTGACAAAGAGGTCGGCTCGACCATCGTTTCTGAACTTTCGTCACAAAAGATTATCGACCCTGAAAATGTAGTCAAATGGCTGATCACGCAACCTAACGCCAATGGTACTCTGTACTTAGAAAACGTGGTACGGCAGTATATGAGCGCACTCCGATCCGCGCCTTCAAAGCTTGATGTACCAATCGGATTGCGCGACAGAAACGTTTTTGCATGTTATACCCCAGAAGAACTATCTACATATTGGAACATATTCAAAGCTGCTCCAAATTACAGGCAAGTTAACAGCTCTACATCGGGCATGTTTTCTGCTGGCATGAGTTGTCTATTGAGATACTTACAATACTTATCGAAATCCCCGTCGGCTGTTAAGAAAACTGATAGTTCTGGTGTAATTCAGCTGGTAAAGGATCGTGGATTAGAATATGTTGATAAACTTAATTCTGGCGGAGCATTATGGGTTATTGGAGGTAGAGAATTAACCGCGATAATGGAGGAGTTGCGCGATCTAGGGTTTTATTTTCGGTTTAAAGAGGGTGGCGGGAGAAGCAGCGACCACAAGGACGCTTGGTGGTATAAGCCAGCAGACCCATATCCTACGCGCGTCGTCTCTTGGAATTTGTCAAATCCAGCGCTTGATCCTGAAATGATTGAGAAATTTGCGAGTGTTCTTTCATCGCATTTTGTCAACGGATACAGGATGAACTCCCCGATCGAATTAGTGCGTTTTAGATCTTTTGCCGCAGGGGATTTAGGTGCCGAGATCACATTGCCCGATGATGAACTGAAAAGATACATCTTGGCTTGTGGAACTGCATATAACGATAAGATATTTGCTGTGTCGATAAAGGCTAAAGAACAGATCAAAGAGTTGGCAGATGAGTACTTCTCTGATGGCGCACAAGTCATTTTCTTCGCGGAATTCTATGCGAAGAACGAGAACTGGTTATTTGATTTAAGTATAGTCTCTGAAGATATGTTGACTGGAATTCTTCGTGAGTTATTTCCGAAACTATCATTCACACTGACTTATTTTGGCTATACGGATGTCCCGCTTTTTAACGCTCTTGAGGGCGAAATCCTTCGTGTATGGGGAAACAATGTGTTGCTCACTTATGAGCAACTTGAAGAACGGCTAAAGTACATACCCATTGAGCGAATTAGATACGCTCTTGGTCAAAACGGTGATTTTATTTGGAGCAAAGTGGGGACTTTCTCCCACATTAGCCAAATTAACATTTTAGATGAGGAGCGGGATGATATTCGTAAAGTCGCAACGCGTGAATGTAACGCTCGTGGATATGTTTCGATTACCGATTTGCCCTTCGGGGGAATTGAGGAGCGCAATTACAAACTTTCTGTTGCAGCGGTTCACAATGCTGTGTACCGAATCTGCCTGTCGGACAACTTCGATAAAAAAGGCAAAATCGTCACGCGCAAAGGAGATGTCTTTAACGCCCTGACCATAATGAAAGAATATTGTAGAACAGTCGACAAATGTTCTCTGGACGATCTGTTGAACTACGAGAAGGAACTGACCGGAGAGGTTTACCGCGTGATACCTATGGAGGCGGGCAACGCTGTTTTGGTTCGTGTTGATAAAGACACTTATGTGGCAGACAGATATGTGAATTTCGACGTCGACCTAATTGATGAGGCAATCGAGCTGGTTGTCAAGGGTGACTATCTCCCTCTTAAGGCCTTCACTACATTTGGGGCATTTCCCGACTGTGGGCAGACTTGGAACTTGTTTCTGCTCGAAAGCTACTGTCGTCGTTTCAGCAGAAGGTTTCGATTTGATACTCCCTCGGTCAATTCGCGGAACGCAGGAGCGGTTATCCGCAAAAGCTGTAATATGGACTTTACAGAGATAATGACCGACGCAGTGGCGAACGCCGATGTCCCTTTAAAGGAGACTGCTGTAGGCCGTTTCCTGTTTGATAACGGCTATATGGGTAGAAGCACGACCGCAAAGGTCAGTGAAATTATAAAAAAGGCGAAGGCCATACGAGAAAGGAGGAGTTGAAGATGTACTCTTATACCTACGATAATAAAACAGGCGGGCTACTCCTTAATTCCTCGCCAACTGGGTTTTCTAAAGAACCCCGTCCAGTTTACGCTCCCGAAATGGACGTACTGGGCTTTGATGAATATTGGAAGTACGACAAACAGACCGATCGACCTTATATGTGGGCAGAGGCTAATAACTATTACTATCGCGGAACGCTTGTCGCAAAACTAAAAGGTGGTAATGTATACATCGCTCCTGAGATTATCATACCGAACGGCGAGGACGGCAAACCGGTAACGCCTGAACCAACAGGCATATCTCTTCGCCCCGTTGACATAGAGACAATGGTAGAGGCAAATCGCGAGATGCTTGAAATCATAGAGCAGACCACAGTTAAGAAGATACTAGCTATCTACACCAAGTACAAGGATAAGCTGGACTGTTTCCATGTGGCGTTTTCTGGCGGTAAAGACAGTTGTGTCCTTCTAGACCTTGTTAAGAAAGCCCTGCCTAAGGGTAGCTTCGTGGTGGTTTTCGGCGACACGGGCATGGAATTTCCTGACACCTACGATGTTGTTGAAAGAACCAAGCGACAATGCGCAGAAGAGGAGATCCCCTTTTACATAGCTAAGTCACATTTAGACCCAAAGGAATCGTGGAAGATATTTGGCCCGCCGTCGCGTACTCTGCGTTGGTGCTGCTCGGTTCACAAAAGCACTCCACAGACTTTGAAGTTAAGGGAAGTAACTGGTAAAAACGATTTTGTCGGTCTTGATTTTGTCGGCGTTCGGGCTCAGGAAAGCGTAGCCCGAAGTGCCTACAAGTACGAAAATTACGGTGCGAAGCAAAAAGGGCAGTTTAGCCATAACTCAATCCTTGAATGGGCATCTGCAGAAATTTGGCTTTATGTATACGCAAATGGAGTGTTAATTAACGAAGCCTACAAAAAAGGCAACGGACGTGCTGGCTGTTTGTTTTGTCCTTTGTCTGGTGGTACGAGTGACTACTTGCGCCGGACAAGCTATCCCAAAGATGTTGATAGTTATATCGATGTAGTTATAAACACATATGATGGAGATAAACGAAAGAAAAACGATGCCGTATCCTACGTCCTTAATGGCGGTTGGAATGCCAGAAAGAACGGACGTGAGTTAGCAAATAATAAGTTCCGTTTCATTGAAAAGACAACAAACGGTGTACTGACAATAACCACTATAGACCCAGATTCAGAGTGGCTGGAATGGATAAAAACCATCGGTGACTTGCACGGAGACAGTGGCAACTATACCGTTTACTTCGATGGCGAGCAAATAGGTTTCTCTGTAAAAGCAACGAAGAATGGCTATGTTGTTTCGATACCTGAAGCTGTGCTTAAGGAACGACCAACGTTCGGAAAATTATTTAGGCAGGTATTTAGGAAAGCCTCGTATTGTAAAGGTTGTCGAGTATGTGAAACAAACTGCCGAAACGGGTGTATCAGCTTTGTTAATAGGAAGGTTAACATAAATAACTGTATAAGGTGTCACGAGTGCCACGCAATTGATAGCGGATGTCTGTTGTTCCATTCGTTACGCCACCCCCAAGGAGGAGGTAACTCAATGAAAAGTCTAAACTCATTTGCCGACCATGCCCCAAAGCCTGAGTGGCTGCGCTCATTTTTTGAACTGAAGGAGGCCTTCTTTTCAGAACACACTCTGGGACCAATGATGTTTGATATGTTTCGGCGTTTCTTAAAAGATGCTTCCCTAAACGAGAAGAACCACTTCACGCCATTTGCTGAGTTAATTTCTCAGATTGGCTGGGAAACGGAAACAGCGCAAGGTCTGATTCTGATTAACCTTGTTTCAGAGAATCCGCAGATGGAGTGGTATGTGAACAATTTGGATGTTGGCAGAACTTACGTCCGCCAGACCGTCGAGGATATGCTAACCGCAGTTGCCGTTAAGCCGAAAGATGCAAAATCAATCGCAAAATCCTACAAGCGTCTGGTGGAAACACCGCTTGGTACAAGCCTGCACTGGGGCTTCGTGACCGACGAGGGCGATCTTGTTCGTACGAAATGCTCGGTTAGCGACCCGCGTGTGGTGCTGTACGGACTTTTCAAGTTTGCAGAAAAGTGCAACGACTACAAGGAGTTCACTCTTGCTACACTCCTGAACGACAGCATCGACCGCGATGGCATCAGCCCAACTCGTATATTGGGGCTTGATCGTGAGGATATGGTGCCGATCCTCCTTGGACTTTCGGCAAAGTGCCCAGAGTTCATTACAGCGTCTTTTACTCACGATCTAGAAAAAATAACCCTGGCAGAGGAAAAAACATCACAAGATGTACTCGACTTGTTTAAAGGGGGAGATGCAAATGCCTAATAACAAATACAGTGAGTATTTCGACTTTGATGAGGAGTATTTCCCTCAAATCAATGATTCATCTATTAAAGGCAATCCGAACTTGTGGAAAAAAACGTACCCCCATGAAACCTTTGTTGGTATGCTAAAAGCAACAGAACGCGTATTGGCCAGGCAGGAGAAGCGCTCCATCTGGGTTGAGGGTTCATATGGCACAGGAAAATCACAGTGCATATATGCTTTGAAAAGAATTCTCGATGTGCCGGAAAATGAACTCCGTGCTTATTGGGATAGATATGAGCCACTGAAAAAGCAACCTGACCTGCTCGAAAAGCTCATTGGCCACAAGCGCAAGGGTATCGTTACTGCCTACCGATACGCTTCAGGCATGATTGATTCACCTCGTGATCTTTTTCTTGCAATTCAAGATACGTTGAAGGTATCTTTGGTTAACGCAAAACTTTATGCTGGTGAGAATACACTTAAAGAAAGTGTTGTTGCGTGGATTGACGAGCCTTCTCATAAGCTTTTTTTTGATGCTCTTCTAAAAAAACCCGAATGGTCGGCTGTGTTCTCGCAATCCACCGCTGAAGAGGTGTTGATCGCCTTACGTAAAGGTGGAGAGGTTAAGACACTGATGGAAAACATCTTCCGTCTTGCTGATAAAGAAGGTATTACTGCTCTGAATATCGACGCTGACAGACTCATTGCTTGGTTGATAGATATTATTGATCACAACAATATTAAAGTTGTATTTATCTGGGACGAGTTTTCTGATTATTTCAGGAAAAACCGCGAGAGTCTCTCCGAGTTTCAGAAACTTGCTGAGCTGGTAAACCTAAAGCCGTTTTACTTCATTGTCGTCACACACGAGTCAGGACAGCTGTTTACAACCGCTGATGCAACTTGGACAAAGGTGCGCGATCGTTTCATTCCTGTGCAGATTGCTCTTCCGGACAACATCGCGTTCAATCTCATCGGTCACGCTTTCAATGTGAAGCCCGCCGCTAAAACGGATTGGAATATTCTCGCCGAGGATCTGAACGATCGTGTCAAAAACTCTCGTTCAAAGGTAATGGCGGTGACCAAGATCGACAACCCGCAGGTAATGAAGGATATTATGCCTCTTCATCCTATGGCGGCGTTGATTCTGAAAAACATAGCATCTGCATTCAAATCTAATCAGCGGAGTATGTTCGACTTCATCAAGTCCTCAAATACCGATGACGTAAAGGCGTTCCAATGGTTTATTGAGAATGCGGGACCCTATGATGACCACCCACTTCTCACGGTAGATATGCTCTGGAACTTTTTCTACGAAAAAGGCAGGGACAATCTTACCTCTGATATTCGTTTGATACTGGACACATTTCCACAGCAGCAGAATCTTCGCGAAGACGAGAAGGCTGTTCTAAAAGCCATCCTCATTATGCAAGCGATTGACCAGCGTTTGGGAGGCACAGTTGACCTTTTCAAAGCGACCGATCAGAATTTGAGTTATATCTTTGAGGGTATTCCAGACTTAGAGGGTACGAAGTCAGCTAACCTCGCCAAGGGGCTTAAAGACAAGCGAATTTTGGTTTCAAACCCGATAAGTGGTGGACGTTATGTCTATGCCGCCGCCGTGCTTGCGGGTGACCAAGCGAAAATCGATAACCATAAGAAGGACGTAAGGCAGAACACCACAACATCGAAACTTGTAACCGAGGGTGAGCTTTCTAATGTATTATCGCTTTCTCCTGCTCTGCGTCTGCGCTTTGAGTCCGAGCCGGGTACGGGGAAGATTACTGCCGTAACCGCGGCCGACTTCACCCGCACCATCAATACCCTTCGTGACAGAGCCACGGGGTGGAACTTCCATGCCTTAATTGCCTTTGCCAAGGACGATGCGGAAGCGGCGACATTCCGCAAAACGCTCAGGACAGCGGTCGCGGATAAGCAGTATGAAAACATCGTATTTATCGACGCGCTCTCTACGCCGCTTGGACAAGAGACGTTTGAGCAGTATGTGGACTTCTCTGCTATGGCTATGTATTATCAAGGCAGCCAGAATGCATCATCGCGGGAATATGCGGATAAAGCAAAGCGTGTCTTAGACCAAGACTGGAAAAACCGTATCTATAACGGACAGTTTATCGTATATACCTACGCCAATCAAGAAGGTGAGAAACTCGGCAATGGGCAAGGCGTTGCAAGTGTTCTTCAAACCATTGTAACGAACAAGTTTCGGTATGTGTTCGACTTTGTCAAGAGCCTGACAGAGAGTCAGTTGAAGAACTCACCCGCAATGAAGCAGTCGGCAAAGGCTGGCATCTCGCAGACCACAAGCGGTGTTGTTGTCGGCGTTGAAAAGCTCGTTCTCCCGACCGTATGGAAGGTCGATAGATATTGGGAAAACTCGGTTACCACGTCTTTGCCCATCTCAAAAATCAAAATTGAGGTGGATAAGCGAATCGAAACGGCTTTTGCACGCGATGGTCAGATTTCGATTGGTGAGATATATGACTTCCTTGAAGATACCTACGGCTTCGCACCGTGCAACCTTTCGTCGTTTATTGCAGGTTTCCTTTTGAAAGAGTACAGCAGCGAGCCATTCCGTTATAGCGATTCATCCGGTGGGCATGAGCCCATGACTCAGGACAAGCTTGCGGAGATGATCGGAAACTACGTTGGTAAGTCGCCGAAACCAACCTACATCGTAAAAATGACCGCTGATGAGATGGCATTTTACGAGCTCACCGAAAAAGCGTGGAGTATACCATCCAATTCGTGTTCATCTGCAGACCAAGCTGCTAGAGCAGTATCCAAACAAATGCGAGACGAACTTAAACTACCAGTTTGGTGTCTTGAAGAGGTGGACACTATCGGCGTCTTTGACGTGGTTCAGAAATACATTGAACTTGTCCAAAAAGAAGGAAACGAGGCTCATAAGAAGGCGGTGGAAATTGGCAAGATTGCGTCCGCCAAGCCCTCGCTCGCAGATAGCTTATTTGCTTTGCTCACAAGCGAGAACTGCCAAAAAGGTATGCGCGAGTACCTTCGCTCCTTTGAAGGCGGCAAAATTATGGAACTCGCAACGGCTATCGGTGCTGAAAACAATGTGCTTGCAGACATTCGTCGCCTATTTGGCGTGAAGCATTCATGCCTTTGGGATAAGCAGACCGGCGAAGATGAAATTCGTAAACTTCTCACAGAGTACAGTCTAGTCAAGGAGAGCAATACAATCCTAAACACGGTTGCTCACTCCCTGAACGAGGCGTATAAAGAGTGGCGCGAGCGGCTGAAGTTTATCGGCATCTCATGTGAGGCTCTGCGGGCCAAATATCCCGCCTTGGACAAAATTTTTGATACACTCCTAAAAATTGTTAAGCAGGAAGATATTCTGCCGGAACAATTGAAAGCATTCCATACGGAGTTGGTGGCGCATGGTGTGGAAATAAGGGAACTGCTGAACAACGACAAGCGCGTACTTACTGAGGTTTATGAAGCGTATCTTGAAGACCTCAGTGCTGACGACATTGCTGTCGTTAAGACTAACGTCGGAACAGGGCTATTTGAACTGCCGAAAACCGAATGCAACATCAAAGTAAAAGAAGCCGTCGAGGAGTTTCGTAAGAACCAGTTGAAATCGCAACTTTTCTGTTTGTGGAAAGACAAAACGGGAACGAAAAACCCGCACGAGTGGTCAAGCCGTTACAGGACACCTATCCTGTGTTGTGTCTCCGAGACTGAATTTGAGCAGGCAAAAAAGGCGTTTGGTACTCTCAATCGCAACTGGGGTACGGATTACGAAATCAAATTTGCCCTCACATTTCTGGAATCCACCATGCTTTTCGACGTTCTTTCAGATAATGAGAAGCGGAACGCGGCATTCAAAAGGGACATCATTGGCGCGTACAGCATGTTGCTTCCTGATATCGATAAGGTTAGAGACGCGCTTGACCATCTTTCAGTTGACGTTTATGACTGGCGGGATAATCCGGGGGTGAAAACCAAGGTTGAGCAGCTTGCCAACGCTGAGTACAACGCTGGCGGCAGCGATAAGGTTCTCCGGAAAATCGAAAAAATGGGCGATGCTGAGTTGAAGCAATACCTAAAACAGCTCGTCAAAGAAAACATAACAGTCGGCATTGAAATACTGGCGAATGGAGGCGGGAAATAGAATGCAAATTGACTCGGTAAAGAAATACCTAGCTTCTTCCGTCAAGACACCCTATTTCCTGTTTATCAGCGATGAGCGGTACGTAGCTGTGATGGATGAGTTGTCAGTTTTGGGACTTGATTTTGTCCCTATGAGTGGTTTCTGTAGTAACGATGACAGACTGCCTGATATCGACGGGTTGCTCACTTATATTGAGGCGGCTGATGTTAATGACAGAGGAAAAAAGTTTGTTGTAGTCGGGCTTGGCGAATTGCTTGCGATTCGCGGAAACGATGAGGCAACACGTACTCTGTTGCGCCTAAAGGATCTTAATGTCGGAGGGGCAAAAGTCGTGCTGCTCTTACGAGGACTTGCCTCAGAAATCGCCGGTTTACAGACAGATCCACGCTTCGATAGCCGTAGGTTCAGCGTCGTCGATAAAGCTGAGTGTGAATTGTCATTTACTCTTGCCGCTCCGTCTGTCGCATTATCGGCTATATCGGGGTTCAAAGCGATGCTTGCGGAACTTGAAAACGGGCGGTGCGGTAGTATTATCATAAGTACGGCTGTCAATCTCGAAAAGGCAATATTCACCGTACACCACATTAGTAACGCCTATGAGGGAATTAAATTCTCTACAAGAGGTTTTGCTTTGACGCGTTCTTGCGGGAGTGACGCTCAATGGGCGGAATTATTGACAGAACTCAACCAGAGCGAAGGCTCTCTTGATGAGTTATTTGAGAAGCACGGTCTTGGCAATAATCTGGAGCCTGATTTCTATGCGCGTGTTGCAGGGAGCGAATACCGTAACTGGCTCTATTTCATCTGCCTGAAGAACAAGGTTGATACCTTACAAAATGGATATCTTCGATTCGTGTTGGACAAGACGAATCGATTTGAGGACTTCGTTTCAAACATTCTGAACGCAATTATTGAAATCCCACATATCGACAAGCGGTTTCCATCGTTCTATCGGGAGCGTAAGGCTTTGGTAGAGAAGTTCCCTGAGTCGGATATCGCAGACTTTGTGGTGAACAGCCGGCAAGTGGTGTCTGAAAGCATTTATCAGCTAACGGACGGAACAAGGGCGGAGCGTGAAGAGATTATTGCTTGGTTATCTCAAAACGGCTTAATTCCGCAGCTTGAGGGCATATATCCCGTGTTGGCGGCTTATCTGAAAAAGTATGTTTTCAAATGCCCGGAACTTGCGGATTTATTGACTGAATATTTCGAGGCATACAAGAGGCAAAAGCTGTCTAACGAGCTTGAAGCTGACTATTTGAAGAAGGTCGATGAACTGGCCCTTTCGCGGGAATTTAATCGACTGCCTACCCGAAACGAAATCATTGACGGTGTGGACAAGAGCGACACCTATCTGTACTGGCTTGATGCGCTCGGCGTTGAATACTTAGGTTTAATCGAAGCATTAGTTCAAAAGCGTGGCCTGTCGATCCGGGTTAATATCGCCCGCGCAGAACTGCCGACGATAACATCCATTAACCGTAGCTTTTTTGATGCTTGGCAAGGTCGAAAAGAAAAGAATGATGAACTCGATGATACCAAGCATAGTGACGCGGGTGGTTATAATTTCATCGATAATGAACTGCCCATTCACCTTGCCAAAGAATTGGACATCATCAAAGCGATGATTGACAAGGCGGCCACGGAACTTGCACTTAGACACTGTAAACGCTTCTTGATTGTAAGTGATCACGGCGCATCGCGGCTTGCCGTCCTGCGGCGTAAAGAGGAAAAATACGGTACCGATACCGCAGGCAAGCATTCAGGACGTTGCTGTAAGTTGTTCCAGCCTTATGATCTCCCGTTTGCCGCAGAGGAAAACGGATACCTCGTGCTTGCCGATTACGGACGATTCAAGGGCAGCCGTGCGGCGAATGTCGAAGTTCATGGCGGTGCATCTTTGGAAGAGGTTGTGGTGCCCGTTATTGAACTGTCCTTAAAAAACGAAAGCGTAACGACCAAATTGGTCGATGAAGTTGTGACCGTGGACTTCCGCACCGGAACGAAAATTAAGCTGTTCTTTAACTCTCCAGTACAGGATATTACTGTTGTTTTGAATGGGAAGCCCTATTCGGCTTCACAGATTGACGCCAATCACTACTTCGTGAGGCTGCCTGACACCAGAAGGGCGGGCGACTATTCTGCTGATGTCTACGCGGGTGACAACCTAATTGGCAAGATTCTGATTAAGGCGCAAGGCAAGAGCGGCAAAGTCAATGACGCTTTTGAAGACTTGTTTTAGGAGGTGCGAGTAATGATTGAGAAACTCAGAAATTGCTTTGACGAGATGGTTGTTTATAAAGACCTCAAGAAAAGCAACTTCTTCTCTGCTCTGAGCCTGCCTTCATTTATGCGTGACTGGCTCTTAAAGAAATTCGAGGACGAGAACGGTCACTTCGACTCCGACGAGTTAGTTCGTTTCGTGCGGACATATCTGCCGCGCAAGGACGATTGGACGGCTATTAAGAATCAGGTGGTAATTGAACACGAGCGGGTGAAGTTTCTTGCTAAAATATCGGTTGATATCGACATCAGGACGGGTGATGTAGCGTTTGCATTGCCCGACTTCGGGTTGACGAGCAAAGATACTATCATTGAGGATTCCGTGTGGCAAACTTGTAAGAACGACTTGGTGCGTGGGCGCGAGACTTGGGGAATGGTTGAAATTGGATACCGTCCACCTGACGACTACGATATGGAGTTTTCTAAGAACAAGACAAAGGGTGCAAGTAGAGGTAAGATCAAGCTGACGGCTTTTAAAACTTTTTGCCCGTACTCGATTGATATTGACTACTACAAAGAGGCGCGGCGTGAGTTCACCACGGCAGAATGGCTTGATGTATTGCTTGGTGCAGTCGACTATAATGCAAGCGGCTATCTTGGCGACGAGGAAAAAAAACTCACGATGCTTACCCGCTTACTGCCGTTCGTTGAAAAGAGGCTGAATCTTATTGAACTTGCCCCAAAAGGAACAGGTAAGTCGTATCTGTTTGGTCGTGTCAGCCGATTCGGGTGGCTTTCGAGCGGTGGCGTTATGAGTCGTGCAAAGATGTTCTATGACCAGAACAAGCGTGTCGAGGGTTTGGTGTCCGGCAACGACTTTATCACACTTGACGAAGTGCAGACCATCTCATTCACAGACGTGGACGAAATGCGCGCCGCATTGAAAGGCTACCTTGAGTCCGGCATCTTCACTGTCGGTAACTATGAGGGAACCGCAGAAGCGGGCGTTATCCTCTGTGGCAATATCAAGAAAGAAACAATGGACGAGGACGGCTTCGGTAATATGTTTGAGGAGTTACCGTCCGTGTTCCATGAATCGGCTTTGATAGAGCGTTTTCACGGTTTTATCAAAGGATGGAATATTCCACGAATGAACGACGACCTCAAGATTGCGGGCTGGGCGTTGAACTCGGAATACTTCTGCTCGATCATGCACGAGCTACGCGACGATATGAGTTACCGCGCCATCGTGGATGAGCTCATCGAAGTCCCCGAAGCGGCGGACACCCGTGACACTGAAGCGGTCAAGCGTATTGCAACAGCTTATCTGAAATTGCTGTTTCCTCATGTTCGCAGAGCAAGCGACATCACCGCACGCGAGTTCAAGCGTTATTGCCTTGATAGGGCGCGTAAAATGAGGGATACCATCAAGTATCAACTAGGTATGCTTGATGTGGAGTATCGTGGGAAGGACATCCCTGCGTTCAGCGTCAGACCAGACCCTGAAGAAATGGAGTAATTGTGTGGAGAAAAAAAGCTGTTATATTTGTGGAAAAGAAACCTTGAGCAAGAATGACATCGGGCTGACAAAAAAACTGCTTGATAAAGATGCAAGGTGTTTTTATTGCATTGATTGCCTTGCTGAGTATTTGGAAGTGGACACCGAGTTCCTTCTTGCAAAAATTAAGGAGTTCAAGGAGCAGGGCTGCATACTATTCTAAGGAGGTGAAACAGTGATCTATGCTGATAATGCCGCGACGACGCGGATTTCCAACCGTGCATTCGAGCAAATGCTTCCGTTTCTGCGCGAACAATACGGCAACGCCTCTAGTCAGTATTCGCTTGGAGCCAAAGCCAAACACGCGGTGGAGCAGGCTCGTAAACAATTAGCAGTGGCCATCAGCGCAGAGCCGTCAGAAATCACATTCACTTCCGGTGGTTCGGAAGCAAATAGTTGGGTGATTAGATGTATCGCGGAAACCTACCGCAACGAGCCAACACACATTATAACTACTGCTATCGAACACCATTCGGTGTTGAATGCTTGCCACGCTCTTGAACAGAGCGGCATTGAGGTTACTTTCCTCCCCGTCGACAACACGGGGCTAATTTCGGCTGATGATGTAATCAGGGCAGTCCAGCCCCATACCAAACTGGTATCGATTATGCTTGCCAACAATGAGGTTGGCACGATTCAGCCGATAACCGAGATAACGGGTTTATTAGAGGGTAAAGGTATTTTACTTCATACCGATGCCGTGCAAGCAGTTGGGCATATCCCTGTCGATGTTAATGACCTACAAGTAGATTTCTTGACTGCTTCTGCACATAAATTCTACGGGGCGAAAGGCACTGGAGTTCTATATAAGCGGGCAGGATTAAAGTTATTGCCTTTGGTGTTCGGTGGTGAACAAGAAAGCGGGCTCCGTGGAGGAACAGAGAATGTTGCAGGAATTGTTGCGGCGGGTTATGCTGTTGAGGAAAGCGTTAGCGAAATGGCCGAAAGAGAAAATGTCCTAAGGGCGATGGTCGAGGAAACGGTAAAGGGAATAAAAGAGAAAGTCCCCTCCGTGAGGGTTCATGGAGATTACAGGAAAGGGCTACCAGGCATGGTTAATCTTGGCTTTGATAACGCTTCTGGAGAATCGCTTATGCATCTTCTTGATTTAAAAGGAGTATGTGTATCCACAAGTTCAGCCTGCAATTCTGGCAAAGATGTACCCTCGCATGTGCTTATTGCGCTAGGGTTAACTGAGCAACAGGCAAAGTCCGCTATTCGCATTTCCTATGGTAAATTTAACTGTATGAATGAAGTTGATGCTGTGGTAACGGCTGTTTGTGATGCTTATGCCAAAATAACAAAGAACCGCTAACCGCTAAATGAATGCCACATATTTTACATATCTGGTTTGTTCCTGTGAATAGGTAAAAACTGTTGAACTTGGACTACCGCAAAGTTGTGGGGGAAGCTTGGTGAAAGACACATTCCTGCTAGGGTTTTGATTTGCTAACACTCAAATAGGCAACCGATACCGTTTCTAGTTGTCAATTAGAACTAAAGATTGCCTTCCATCACGGGAGGCATTCCGTTTTGTCCTCAAAGGTTGCTCCGCCTCAGATTAGCAAAGCCACTCATCCCGATTTCCGTACCCTATTTTACCCCAAACACACGTTCCCGTCCAAAAATGACGGTGTTATGGTATATAATTCAAAAT
>ENA-UOOE01002021-UOOE01002021.1-fermentation-metagenome-genome-assembly--contig:-NODE-2021-length-15424-cov-36.945800_pt1 | contig 15424 bp, 9 predicted proteins | sample MGYA00245776_ERZ724021 | MGnify/ENA primary metagenome ERZ724021 (study PRJEB28704, sample SAMN03018321) | fermentation metagenome | biome: anthropogenic terrestrial biome; feature: soil; material... | reverse complement strand
GAATAAAAGGCTTCAAGTACCTGGCAAGCTTAATCATGTTTTTCTGCTCCTTCTGTTTCAGCTGCTAAGAATTCAGTTTGAACTTCTTCGATAATATCTATGAAGTGATTGAACAGGTTAATCAACTGGGTCATATTCTCCTCCCCAAAGCGGGTAATCGTTTGGGTAATAGCCTTATCAGCATGTTCCTTCATGGCGATGGTAATCTGCTCACCGGCAGGTGTAAGGTTTGTGATAAATCTGCGGCGGTCTCTGGGATCGATTTCGCGGCTGATATAGCCCTTTTTTTCGAGCGCATTAAACATTTGCGAAACAGCTGGTTTTGTTACGCAAAGGCTGTTTTGGATATCGGTCATGTCAACATTAGCTTCTGAATTAGCATCTGAATTAAAGGGGTGCGCAGCAATTTTCCGCATGACGAAAAGTTCGCCCATGTGAAGATTGACTCCGGGCAGCTGGGCGATACGGATTTTCTTTAAGCGAAACATCAAATTAACAAATTCCTTTTTTAGATTTGGATTCATTTTTCCTACTCCTGTTGATCAATAGCGCAAAAGATAAGCGCTTAATAATTAAACACTTTACAAATATAGCACGTGATGAAGGGTTCTGCAAGGGGTTTTGACACAAGGGGACGGTTCTTCTGTGCGATTTCCAGTTTTGATATGCAAGTAGCACAGAAGAGCCGTCCCCGCGTCTCCTTCCCGCAGCTCCTCTTCATGCGGGTTAACTAAAGGGCATTGGTAAAATGGAGGGAATTGGCGAAGCGCGCCGAATATTGCCAATAGCCAAATGGGAAACAAAATTGCTTGAAGAGACCGACATAGATGGGAATCTGTTCGGTGTTTTGCCGCGTAAGTGGATTGGAGGGGTTGTCTTGTTAGGCAGCAGATTGAGAAGAACTGTTGATATGCGCAATAAGTGGATTCGAACGGCTCTCGGGATGATAGTATTATTAGTGGTGCTATTTTGCCTAATATCCCAAAAAACCTATGCCTACGTTACACCCGATGGATACAACGATCACGACTACCAGAAGTTGGTGGCCTTTTTAGAGTTGCCAAATGGGGCTGAAAAAAACGGTGATAAATTAAGCGCGGATTATGATCCGGAAAAGCCGATCACCTGGAGAGGGGTCTTCTGGAATAAAGAGGCAGATAATAAGGTCTATGGAATTAGCTGGTACTCTATTGGGCTTGTTGGTAACTTGGATGTGAGCGGTTGTACGGCCTTAACAAACCTTTACTGTGGGCGCAACCAACTGATCGGCTTGGATGTGAGCGGTTGTACAGCTTTAATGACGCTTGGTTGTAGTAGCAACCGACTGACCGGCTTAGATATGACCGGCTGTACAGCTTTAAAGACGCTTGATTGTTCTAATAATCAACTGACCGGCTTAGATGTGAGCGGCTATACAGCTTTAATGACGCTTGATTGTTCTTATAACCGACTGGCGGCCTTGAATATGAGCGGCTGTACAGCTTTAGAGACGCTTGATTGTTCTTATAGCCTACTAGCCGCCCTGGATGTGAGCGGCTGTACAGTTTTAGAGACGCTTGATTGTTCTCATACCCAACTGACCGGCTTAGATGTGAACGGCTGTATGGCTTTAGAGACGCTTGATTGTTCTTTTACCCAACTGACTGACATAGATGTGAACGGCTGTTCGGCCTTAACGTATCTTAACTGCAGCAGCAACCAACTGACCGCCTTGGATGTGAGCGGCTTCGCGGCCTTAACGAATCTTGACTGTTCGAGCAATCAGATGGCCGCCTTGGATGTGAGCGGCTGTACAGTTTTAGAGACGCTTACTTGTTATAATAATCAACTGACCGCCTTAGATGTGAGCGACTGTACGGCCTTAACAAACCTTTATTGTTGGTACAGCCAACTGATCGCCTTGGATGTGAGCGGTTGTACAGCTTTAAAGACGCTTAATTGTTATAATAATCAACTGACCGCCTTAGATGTGAGCGACTGTACGGCATTAATAGCGCTTACTTGTAATGCCAACCAACTGGCCGCTCTGGATGTGAGCGATTGTACGCTTTTACAGAATTTGCTTTGCCAAAACAATCGACTGACCGCCTTAGATGTGAGCGACTGTATAGCTTTAAAGACGCTTAGGTGCTATTCCAACCAACTGGCCGCTCTGGATGTGAGCAACAGTATGCTTTTACGGGAATTGAATTGTCAAAACAACCAACTGGCCACCCTGGATGTGAGCGGCTGTATAGCCTTAACGACGCTTAATTGCTATTCCAACGAGCTGCTCTTTTCTTCTTTGCCCCTTTTTATAAAAGCGCAATACGACTATTCCCCGCAGAGTAGAATGCAAGTAAGTAGCAGTGGGAAAGTAGTAATTGGCAATGAAATCGACCTATCCTCAGAAGCGATTATTAATGGAATAGAAACCGTCTATACATGGCACAAAAATGATGGTTCGGAGATTGAGCCCGCCACCTCCGCGAACGGAACGTTCACGTTCGATCGGGGTTTTGGAGTGCAGACCATATACTGTCAGATGACTAATGCTACATTTCCGGAGTTAACATTAGAGACAGAGATGATCCTGTTAACAGGGCCAGTGAAGCCTGAAATAAGTATTCAACCGCAGAACATTACAGTTATCAGCGGTACTATCGCGGCATTCAGTGTCACTGCTACGGCAACTGATGCTGGTGCAGGCGGAGTTTTAAGTTACCAATGGCAACTATCAACAGATGGCGGAAGCGGTTGGAGTGATATCGAAGACGCAGTGGACAACAGTTATGAACGAGGGGTCACTTTTATTGATAATGGAAACCGATATAGATGCGTTATAACCAATACTAAGGACGAAATAACGGCCACGATATTCAGTAATCCAGCTATATTAAGTGTGATAAACCTGACTATAACTTGCCAGCCTCAGGATACTACTGTCATAGAAGGGGCCACAGTAACTTTCAGTATAGCAGTTGAGGTGGCGGACGATGAAGTGGGTGGTGTATTAAGTTACCAATGGCAACGGTCAACTGACGGTGGCCGTAATTGGCTTGATATCGATGGAGCTAACGCCAATAGCTATTCCATTACAGAGGTAACCTTTGCTGACAATGGGCGCCAATACAGATGCACTGTAACTAATACTAGGGATGGCATTGCTGCTTTGATACACAGTAGCCCAGCTATGTTGAGTGTGGTGGCAAGACCGGCTATTACCAGCCAACCCCAGAATAGGATAATTCCCGAGGGTGATGCCGCACCTTTCGCTGTCACAGCGAAAGCGGCAGATGCAGGGATAGGCGGTGTTTTGAGTTACCAATGGCAGCTGTCAATAGATGGCGGTAGCGTTTGGAGTGATATCGATGGAGCTAACACCAAGAGCTATACCACCACGGCAACCACTTTTCCTAATAATGGACAGCAATACAGATGCACTGTAACTAACAATCGGAATGGTGTTACTATCACAGTAATCAGTAACCCAGCAATATTAAGCGTCGTGGCAAATCCGACGATCACCAGCCAGCCTCAGAACACAACCGTCCCCGTAGGAGCAACTGCGACCTTCAGTGTATCAACTGAGGCGCCGGATGCTGCCGAGGGCGGTATCTTAAGCTACCAATGGCAACTATCAACAGATGGTGGAAGTGTATGGAGTAATATCAGCGGGGCCACCTCTTATAGCTTTACCACACCGGCAGTCGCATTTGTTAGTAATGGCAATCAATACCGGTGCCAGGTGTTCAATACCCGGAATGGTGTTACTGCCACGGTTTCTAGTAATCCAGCTACATTAAGTGTGGCAGCAAGTCCAGCTATTATTAATCAGCCCCAGAATATTACCGTCCTCGAAGGCGCTACCGCGACTTTCGGCGTAACGGCTGAAGCGGCGGATGCTGGAATAGGTGGTATCCTGAGTTACCAGTGGCAGCTATCGACAAATGGCGGAAGCAGTTGGAGCAATATCGGCGGGGCTACAACTAATAGCCATACCACACCGGCAGTTATGTTTGCTAATAATGATCACCAGTACAGGTGTCAAGTGATTAATACCCGGGAAGGCGTTAGTGCTACGTTCTTTAGCAATCCAGCAATTTTGAGCGTAGTGGCAAATCCGATGATCACTAGCCAGCCTCAGGATACTGCGATCCTCGAAGGTGCCACCGCAACCTTCAGTGTAACAGCGGAAGCGGCCGATAGTGGCGCAGGCGGCGTCTTAAGTTACCAATGGCAATTGTCAACAGATAGCGGAAGCAGTTGGAGCAATGTTGATGGTGCCACCACGCATAGCTATACGACTGCGCTTGTTACCTTTGCTAACAATGGGTACCAATACAGATGTAAAGTGACCAATACCAAGAATGCAGTCTCAGCCGAAGCCTTTAGTGCGACGGCAACCTTAATAGTTAAGACCCATCGCATTAGCTTCATCAAGCCAACAGCGGCCAATGACGAGTACAACCCGGTTAATATTAACAGTGGTTCATTGGTGCTGGCGCAAATTATCGGAGAAATGGCAGAAGTTGCGGCGGTAACAATCAAGATCGATGAAGGCCTCGCAAAGTATATTACACCGTCAGGCAACACCATCTATTATCTGCTACCTGCGGATCTGTCCGAGGGTTGGCATACCGTCACCATTAAGTTGATTAACAAGGCCAACCACGCGATCGAGGCCACGGTGACCTTTTATTGGGATAGCTACCGCCGGGGCTTTGGGTTCGGCAGGTTTGATTTTGGCGAGGCGGGTGACCATTAATAGACGAAGGAAACGGAGGAGACTTAAGCATGAAATTATGGATGCAAAAGTTGACCTTGTTGCTCGTAATTGTTGGATTACTACTGTTGGTAGCTGGTTGCGGTAAAAAGGTTGATGAAGCCCAGATTCAGCAGGATATTACCGAAGGGGTTAATTCTTTCAAAACCGCGGTGCAGGCGTATAACGTCGCCAATATGCTGGGTTTTCTGGTTAAGGATGTCAGCTTTAAGCTGACTATTAGCGAAGGAAACGGCTCCTATTATAAAAATTACACTACACTCAAAACTGAATTAGAAGAAGATCAGGAAAAGCAATTGCATTGGCGGCAGTCACCTCCGGAAGGTCATGGTTATGTCCTGATCATGGAATTGGGGACGATCATATTCAGCAACACGAGCGCCAGCGGTGCCATCGCCACGGTTCCTTTCAAAATTAAGGAACTTGCGCAGGAACCGGAAATCCCGCAGGATGTTACAGACGAAGGCCAGATAGTCTGCGAGATGGTCAATCTGCAGGGAATCTGGCGCTGCCAGAAGATGACGATTGTTTATTATGTTTCGGATAAGACCAGCGCAGGCGCGCGCAACACGAAGAGTGGCGAAGAAGCGGCGCAAGGGTTCTGCTTCGGACTTTTTGATTTGCACTAACCGAGCACACCCTTCCTTGTGACAATCAATAATCAATAAGAGTAAATCATTCATATCCCCTCTTCGACATTTGGCGCGAAGAGGGGATAAGTTTTTTCCATCTGAGTGGGAGCCAAAGACGGGCGTGGACGTGGAATTACGGGAGGGTATTGGTAGATGGAGGTAACTGCAGGAGAGGAAACAAACGAGATATGGCGAATCTTGCAACATTTACCGAAATGGCAAAATATGACGAACAATTTAATATTGTGGCAGTTAACTGCGCGAGTAGATTGGAGGGATTGCTTTGTTAGGAGACAGGCTCAAGAATATTATCTATCATTATAAAAGATCAATCGGAAGCGTCTTGGGGGTTGTAGTTTTATTATCTGTGATAGTGTTTTGTTCAGCATCCCAAGATGTCCGTGCCTACGAAACCCCGGCGGGCTATGACGAGCACAATTACCAAAAGTTGGTGGCCTTTTTGGAACTGCCAAACGGGGCTGGCAAGAATGGCGACAAAATAAGTGCGAGTTATGATCCGGGGGATCCGACTACTTGGGCGGGGGTTCAATGGGATAACGGAGCGGATAAAAGGGTTTCGATGATTAATTGGAGTAAGAAAGGCCTGGTAGGTAGTCTGGATGTGAGCGGCTGTACGGCTTTATTTTATTTCTTCTGTGTCAACAACCAAATAACTGAACTCAATGTGAGCGGTTGTACGGATTTAAATTTTCTTTGCTGTAGCAACGAACAAATAACCGAACTCAATGTGAGTGGCTGCACAGCTTTAATGGATCTTTGGTGCGATTTCAACCCACTGACTTCAATGGATGTGAGCGGCTGCACGGCTTTAGAAAACCTCCTTTGTGGCTCCAACCTACTGACCGCGCTAGATGTGAGCGGTTGTTTGTCCTTAAAGCGGATTCAGTGCGATTTCAACGAACTAACTGCGCTGGATGTAAGCGGCTGTACGGCTTTAGAGGAGCTTGAGTGTTATTACAACGAACTGACCTCACTAGATGTGAGCGGTTGCACGGCATTAAAGGAGCTTGAGTGCTTTTCCAATAAACTGACCGTACTAGATGTGAGTATCTGTTCGGCTTTGAAAAATCTATACTGTTACTACAACCAAATGACAGAACTCAATGCGCGCGGTTGTACGGCATTAGAGGAACTTAAATGCAATTCCAACAAACTGACCAAACTAGATGTAAGTAGCTGTACGGCTTTAAAAGATCTTTACTGTGATTCTAACGAATTGACTGAACTCAAGGTGAGTGGTTGTGCGGCTTTAGAGGAGCTTATGTGCAACTCCAACAAACTGACCGCATTAGATGTGAGCGGCTGTTCGGCTTTGAAGTCTCTTTACTGTTATTCCAACCAACTAACCTCGCTTAATACGAGCGGTTGTACAGCGTTACTGACGCTTGGGTGTGGTTCCAATCAATTGGCCTCGATAGATGTGAGCGGATTAACGGCTTTACTGACGCTTGGGTGTAGTTCCAACCCACTAAACTCACTAGATGTTGGAGGACATGTTACTTTAACAATACTTACCTGCGAGTACAGTCAATTGACTGAACTTAAGGTGAGCGGCTGTACAGCTTTAGAGAATCTTAAGTGCAGTTCCAACCGACTTACCTCACTAGATGTGAGCGGTTGTACGGCTTTAGTGGATCTTGTTTGCGGTTACAACCCACTAGCCGTACTCGATGTAAATGGCTGTACGGCTTTAGTGGATCTTGACTGTCGTTTCAGCAAATTAACTGCGCTGGATGTGAGTGGCTGCACGGCTTTAGAGCGTCTTGACTGTTATGTCAGCGAACTGATCGCATTAAATGTAAGCGGTTGTACTTCTCTAGATTATCTTTGCTGCAGCTTCAACCGATTAACCTTTAGCACACTGCCGCTTTTTAACGGAACTTATTACTGGTATTCCCGACAGAGTGAACTGCAAATAGGCAGCGGAGGAAAAGTGGTCATCGGTAACGAGATTGATTTATCCGCGGAAGCGGTGGTTAATGGAGTGGACACCGTTTTTACCTGGTATCGCAATGACGGTTTGGAGATTGAGCCTACCACCTCCGTGAACGGAACATTCACGTTTGACCATGGTTTTGGAAAGCGGACCATCTACTGTCAGATGACTAATACCACATTTCCGGAGTTAACATTGGAGACAACCGAGATCCTATTAATAGGGCCGGAAAAGCCCAAAATTTCCGCGCAACCGCAGAGTATTATAGTTGGCAGTGGTACTACCGCGACCTTCAGTGTCACTGCTACGGCAACTGATACCAATTTGGGCGGAATCCTCAGTTACCAATGGCAACAGTCAACAGATGGCGGAAGCAGTTGGAGCGAAATCGTGGATGCAGTGGAAAACTGTTATACCACAGCGGCGGTCACGTCTGCTGATAATGGATATCAGTACAGATGCGCTGTTACTAATACTAAGGATGAAATTACTGCGATAGTATTAAGCGATGCAGCGATGCTAAGCGTGGTGGCAAGCCCCATCATCACCAGCCAGCCTCAGGACACTACTATTCCCGAAGGGGCTGCCGCGACCTTCAGTATTACAGCCGAATTACCAGATGATGAAGCAAGCGGGGTCTTAAGTTATCAATGGCAACAGTCAACAGATGGCGGAAGTAATTGGGGTAATGCCGACGGGGCTACAACTAATAGCTATACCACACCAGCAGCTACTTTCGCTAGTAACGGCCATCAGTATCGGTGCCAAGTGATCAATACCCGAGAAGGCGTTAGTGCCACGTTCTTTAGCAATTCAGTCGCCTTAAGCGTTGTAGCAGGCCCGACAATTACCAACCAGCCTCAGAATATCACTATCCTCAAAGGTACCACCGCAATCTTCAGCGTCACCGCTGAAACGGCGGATGGTGGCATAGGCGGAGTTTTAAGCTACCAGTGGCAGCTGTCAACGGACGGCGGAAGCGTTTGGAGCAATGTTGATGGGGCTACCACTCATAGCTATACGACCGCGCTTGTTACCATTACTAGCAATGGATACCAATACAGATGTAAAGTCACCAATACCAGGAATGAAGTTTCAGCGGAAGTCTTTAGCGCGGTGGCAACATTAGCGGTGCAGACTCACTTCGTTACCTTTATCAAGCCAACTGCTGCCAATGACGAGAACAACCCGGTCAATATCAACAGCGGTTCATTAGTGCTGGCGAAAATCCTTGGCGAAATAGCAGATGTCGAAACGGTCACCATTCAGATCGATGATGGTGCAGAGCAGGCTATCACACCATCTGGTAACACTATCTATTATCTGCTGCCTGCGGATCTGTCCGAAGGTTGGCATACCCTCACCATTAAGTTGACCAATACTGTCGATTATCAGATCGAGGCCACGGTGACTTTCTATTGGGATAACTACCGCCGGGGATTCGGGTTCGGCAGGTTTGATTTTGGCGAGGCGGATGATCATTAAAGGATGAAGGAAACGGAGGGGACTTAAGCATGAAATCATGGATGCAAAAGATGACCTTGTTGCTCGTAATTGTTGGATTACTACTGTTGGTAGCCGGCTGCGGTAAAAGGATTGATGAAGCCCAGATTCAGCAGGATATTACCGAAGGGGTTAATTCTTTCAAAACCGCGGTGCAGGCGTATAACGTCGCCAATATGCTGGGTTTCCTGGTTCAGGATAACAGCTTTAAGCTGACTATTAGCGAAGGAACCGGCTCCTATGATAAAAATTACACTACACTCAAAACCGAATTAGAAGAAGATCAGGAAAAGCAATTGCATTGGCGGCAGGCACCTCTGACAGGCCATGGTTATGTCCTGACCATGGAATTAGGGACGATCGTTTTCAGCAACATGAGCGCCAGCGGTGCCATCGCCATGGTTCCTTTTAAGATTAAGGAACAAGCACAGGAACCGGAAATCCCGCAGACTGTTACAGACGTAGGCCAGATAGTCTGCGAGATGGTCAATCTGCAGGGAATCTGGCGCTGCCAGAAGATGACGATTGCTTATTATGCTTCGGATAAGACCAGCGCAGGCGCGCGTAATAAGAAGACTGGCGAAGAAGATGCGCAAGGGTTCTGCTTCGGAAGATTTGAATTTTAGTAATTGAGAGCACGCTTGCGATAATCAATAATCAATAAGAGTCAATGATGCTTATCCCCTCTTCAAACGTTGGCGCGAAGAGGGGCTTTTTCGCGTAAGTGAAGCAAAGACGGGCGTGGACGTGGAGTTACGGGAGGGCATTGGTAGAGGGTGGCAACTGCCGGAGAGGAAACAGACGAGATATGGCGAATCTTGCAACATTTACCGAAATGACAAAATATGACGAACAAGTTTATATAGTAGCAGTTAACTGCACGAGTAGTTTGGAGGGGTTGTTTTGTTAAGAGACTGGCTCAAGAGAATTACCCATCTCTGTAGTAGATCAACCGGAATCGTCTTGGGGGTTGTAGTTTTATTATCAGTGATAGTGTTTTGTTCAACATCCCAAGGTGTCCGTGCCTACGACACCCCTGCGGGCTATAACGCAAACGATTACCAGAAGTTGGTGGCTTTTTTGGAGCTGCCAAACGGGGTCGGCAAGAATGGCGATAAAATAAGTGCGAGTTATAACCCGGAAGATCCGACTACTTGGGATGGGGTTGTATGGTTTAACGGAGCGGAAAAAAGGGTTTGGGGCATTATTTGGTCTGAGAAAGGCCTGGTTGGTGACCTGGATGTGAGTGATTGTACAGAATTGGGGAATATTTACAATTACTTCAACCAACTAACTTCACTAGACGTGAGTGGCTGTACATCTTTAAAAAGACTTTTCTGCTTTGATAATCAACTGATCTCACTAGATGTGAGCGGCTGTACGGCTTTAGTGATACTTTCGTGCAGTGACAACCAACTGACCATGTTAGATGTAAGCAACTGTACGGCTTTGGAGGAACTTGGGTGCAGTTCTAACCAACTGACCGTACTAGATGTGAGCGGATTATCCACTTTAACGACGCTCTCCTGCAAGTCCAACCTATTGGCCGAACTCAATGTGAGTGACTGTACGGCTTTAAATTCTCTTCGCTGTGGCACCAACCGACTAACCTCCCTAGATGTGACCGGATCTGCCATTTTAACAACACTTTTCTGCGATTCCAACCGATTGACCGAATTCGATGTGAGTGGCTGTACGGCTTTAGGGGAGCTTGTATGTGATTCCAACCAACTGACCTCACTAGATGTGAGCGGATTGGCCACTTTAACGAAACTTTCCTGTAAGTCCAACCTACTGTCCGAACTCAATGTGAGTGGCTGTACGGCTTTAGGGGAGCTTGTATGTGATTCCAACCAACTGACCTCACTAGATGTGAGCGGATTGGCCACTTTAACGAAACTTTCCTGTAAGTCCAACCTACTGTCCGAACTCAATGTGAGTGACTGTACGGCTTTAGTGGAGCTTGTGTGTGATTCCAACCAACTGATCTCACTAGATGTGAGCGGATTAACCACCTTAACGACACTCTCCTGCAAGTCTAACCTATTGGTCGAACTCAATGTGAGCGGATGTACGGCTTTGGATTATCTTCACTGTGACGACAACCGACTAACCGCGCTGGATGTAAGCGGATTAGCCACTTTAACGAAACTTTCCTGTAAGTCCAACCTACTGGCCGAACTCAATGTAAGTGACTGCACGGCTTTAGTGGAGCTTGTGTGTGATTCCAACCGACTGACCGCGCTAGAGATGAGCGACTTCGCCACGTTAACGAAACTTTCCTGCGCTTCCAACCAACTAACCGCGCTGGATTTGAGCGGGTGTACAGCTCTATATTGGCTTGGGTGTGGTTACAATAAACTAACCTCACTAGAAGTGAGGGGTCACATGACTTTGAAACATCTTTACTGTTACAATAACCAACTGACTTCACTAGATGTGAGCGGCTGTACGGCTTTGGAATATCTTTTCTGCAACTCCAACCAACTAACCGCGCTAGATGTGAGCGGCTGTACGGCTTTAGATAGACTCTTCTGTTATTCCAACCAACTGACCTTTACCACGCTGCCATTTTTTGACGGTACTATATACACCTATTCCCCACAGAATCAAATACAAGTTGGCAGCGGAGGCAAAGTGGTCATCGGCAGCGAGATTGATTTATCAGCAGTATCGGCGGTTAATGGAGTGGACACCGTTTTTACCTGGTATCGTTACGGTTGGGAAATTGAGCCCGCCACCTCCGTGAACGGAATATTCACGTTCGAGCATGGTTTTGGGGAGCAAATCATCTACTGTCTGATGACTAATGCTACATTTCCAGAGTTAAGATTAGGGACAAACAAATTTCTATTAATAGGGCCCGTAAAGCCTGAAATTGTGGTGCAACCGCAGAACATTACAGTTGCCACCGGTATTGCCGCGGCCTTCAGTGTCACTGCTACGGCAATTGATGCTGATGCAGGAGGAATCCTAAGCTATCAATGGCAACAGTCAACAGATGGGGGAAACAGTTGGAGTGATATCGCGGACGCAGTGGGAAACAGCTATACCACAGCGGCGGTTACGTTTGCTAATAATGGACATCAATACAGATGCATTGTAACCAACACTAAGGATGAAATTACTGCGTTAGTATTCAGCAATCCAGCCATATTAAATGTGGCGGCAACCCCAACAATCACCAGTCAGCCACAGAATAATGTCGTTGCCGAAGGAACTTCCGCGACCTTTAGCGTCATAGCTGAAGTTGCGGATAGCGGAATAGGCGGCGTCTTAAGTTACCAATGGCAACAGTCAACTGATGGCGGAAGTGTATGGAGTAATATCGACGAGGCCACAACTAATAGCCATACCACACCGGCAGTTACGTTCGCTAATAATGGCCACCAGTACAGGTGTCAAGTGATTAATACTCGGGAGGGCGTTAGTGCTACGATCTTTAGCAATCCAGCAACTTTGAGCGTAGTGGCCAGCCCAACGATCGTCAATCAGCCGCAAGATATTACGGCCCTCGAAGGGGCTACCGTAACCTTCAGCGTCACAGCTGAAGTAGCGGATGCCGGGGCGGGTGGCGTCTTAAGTTTCCAGTGGCAATTGTCAACCGATGGCGGAAGCGTCTGGACTAGTGTTGACGGGGCGGCGAATAATAGCTACACCACGCCGCCCGTTACCTATACCGACAATGGACACCAGTATAGATGTAAAGTGATCAATACCAGGAATGGTGTTTCAGGCGAAGCCTTTAGTGCGACGGCAACTTTAACAGTTAAGACCCATCGCATTACCTTCGTCAAGCCGACTGCTGACAATGAAGAGAGCAACCCGGTCAATATTAATAGTGGCTCATTAGTACTAGCGCAAATAACCGGCGAAATCGAAGAAATCGCGACGCTAACAATCAAGATTGATGATGGTGCTGAGCAGACTATCACACCGTCTGGAAATGCCATCTTTTATCTGCTGCCTGCGGACCTATCCGATGGGTGGCATACCATCACCATTAAGTTGACTAATACTGTCAGTTACGAGATCGAAGCCACGGTGACTTTCTATTGGGATAGCTACCGTCAAGGATTTGGATTTGGCAGATTTGATTTTGGCGAGGCGGATGATCATTAAGGATGAACAAAGGAATGAAAGCAGCTACGAAAGCGGAAAAGAGTTTTACTTTAGATAATGCCTGGGGTAGTTCCAGACGGATCTGCTCCTGCGCGGGTAAAATCCTTGCGACGCTGGCTATCACAGTTCTGTTCGCCTTAGTTGTCATGCGAGCGGTACCGGCCCGTGCTGCTGAGGAAGAGATCGTGTCGTCCTCGCCGCCACCATTTACGGATTCGGAACCGCCCCGGATCACTATTATCCAGCCTTTGGAGGGCGTCACTATTGTGGATGACCGCCCTTGGCTGGAGGGGCAAGTCAGCGATGCGGAATCGGGAGTAGAGCGGGATGCCATCAGCATCAGCGTCGACGGGGTCGATGTGACGGCGGCCGCCCTCATTGAGCGGATGGATCTGCAGGAGATAGGCACTGCCAAAGAGTGGAGGATTCGTTACCAGCCGCAGGTTGCCTTGCCGGCAGGGCGGCATCGGGTGCAAATCGAGGCCGTTGACATGGCAGGCAATCGCAGCCGGCGACAATGGCATTTCGTTATCGCAGCTACGCCTACAGCTGCAGAGCAAAGGCCTGAGGCGAGCTTTGATGCCAGTCTGACCAGTAGTTTAGGTATTTCTTTGTTCCCCTTGCGGAAATTTGGGCAAACCTTCAAGTTTTCTTCCTACCTGCAATCGCAAGGCAATCGGCTCTCATTGCAGTTTGTGGCCAGTGTGGCGGATCATCCCGGTTTGATTAGTGAGCCCAATTTCGGACACCTTTATGTGCATCTCGATCAGTACGCGCTCAGCTGGCAGAACAAGTACTTTGCCGCGCAGCATGGTGATATCAGTATTCCGTTTGATTCCGGGCTGATACAGGTTGGGGCAGGTTTTAAAGGTACTTGCCTTAGTAATGGCGGCGTGGGCGGTAGCGTGACTTCTGAAGGCGGCCTTGGCGGGCAATGGAATCTCTTTCAGGGAACGTCCGCCAGCACTTATGGGATCGGGATCTCTTCCATGAGCACACTCGGCGCAACTTACAGCTGGCAAACCGAAAAGGTTAAGAACCAATTCTATCTGTTGCAGGTGGGCGACAACAAGACCAAGGTGCTTGGGGCGCAATACGACTTTGCTTTAAAGCAAGGGATGCTGCGCTCGGAATTCATCTATGGCTTTGGGGAGCAAAGGGGTGGCGCTTTCAGGATTCAAGGCGCGACCGCATTGGGCGGCATCTTTTGGGATGCGGACTTAATGATGCTGCAAGCTTCCTATCCTTTGATAAGCATGTCACCGCTTGCTGCAGTCGAAGGCGGGGGTTATCAATATGCGATCCGCGGGGACAAACTGTTCGCAAATGGAGATCGGCTTAACTTCAGTTATTCCGGGTTGGCAGACAACCTGGATGGCAGTGCGGAAGTAACCCGGCGCAGTCAAAGTCTACAAGCTAATTATACCGGCCAACTTGCATATGGCTTTAGTTGGAACACGGGTTATCAGGGTAGAAAGGCCGATAACTACAATAGTTCGCAACAACACACGTTTCGGATCGGGGTGCAACATAAGTCGCCGGACGGCCGCAACTTGAATAGTAACCTCTTAATCACAAGTCAATCAACCAATAATGCGATGCAATACAAATGGGATGTCGGTTATACCAAGAACTTCGAACAGTATGGGCTGAAGACAACAGGGCGCCTGCAGTACTCTCTGGAGAGCGGAGCACGACAAGGCAGCGACATCGGGTTGCGCTTGACTGCGGAAAAAGCATTCTTTCAGGATGTAGCCAAGAGTTATTTTGTCCTAGCCTATCGTAATCAGGAAGTAATCAGCGGGGCGGACCCGGCGCGTAACAGCGAGCAGCTGAATCTCGAATGCTCCTTGAATCTCAAAGCTGGCAAATATAATGCCTTCAGTCTCAGCGGGAAAGTTACCTTTTGGGAAAATAGCGGAACCATTTCCAGTCATGGGGTTGACTATGGCTTGAGTTTATCCTGGCAGGCTCAGATATTTTAGCACAAGGGTAGCACAAGGGGACGGTTCTTCTGTGCTACTGGCGCATCAACCCAGAAATAGCACAGAAGAACCGTCCCTTTGTGACCCCCTTGTGAAATACTACGGTCGACCGGCCAAATGGTTTATTGGTCTAAATCCGAAAGACCCTTTGCCTGAAACCAGCTTACTCACCAAATTCAGAACTCAGCGCCTGAAAGGTACCACTATGGATGCCATCATGGCTGAAATAATGAGGCAATGCGCCGAGAAGGGCATAATCAAAAACAGTAACGGCCTTATGATCGATGTCACTGATAGTGAAGCTAGCAGCATGGAGAAACACAGACTATAATCTGCGTCGTAGCTCGCTATAGAAGTTTTCTCTGGTTCCTATATGGATAACATGAATTTCGATGCGTTCTCTTACTATTTTATACACAATTCGATATTCAATCGTTCGGTAACGCACCTCTAGTTTATT
>ENA-UOOE01002017-UOOE01002017.1-fermentation-metagenome-genome-assembly--contig:-NODE-2017-length-15489-cov-21.543411_pt1 | contig 15489 bp, 12 predicted proteins | sample MGYA00245776_ERZ724021 | MGnify/ENA primary metagenome ERZ724021 (study PRJEB28704, sample SAMN03018321) | fermentation metagenome | biome: anthropogenic terrestrial biome; feature: soil... | reverse complement strand
GGTCGGAGAGTATGCGCCAGAACCTGTTTTGTGGGTGGGAGTAGTAAAACCCGTATTCACGTGACTTAGGCGAAGGCATGGTGCCGAGTATAAGTATACGCGAGTGTTCATCGTACACCGGCTCAAGCGGGTGCACAATATATTCAGACTTACTGCTTTTTGTATTTTTCCGCATATTTAAGAAGCTCCTCCCGCGTGTTTTCGCACTTCCCGTCGATGACGGCGTCAAGCAAAGAGCGAAGCGTATCACCAATTCCTTTCCCCTCGGAAAAACCTGCCGACATCAGGTCAAAGCCGTTTACGGCAAGGTCTTTTTGCGTGAAGCACTCTTTTTCTCCCGTTACCCTGTCGAGCGTCTTTTCCGTCGCTTCAAGTATGCCGAGCTGGTTAAAGCAAACGGGGCTTTTTGCTTTAGTGTCCGCCTCTTTTACTTTTAAAAGCAGGCGGAAAATTTTTTCTCCGGTTTTGTTAAGGCGCCGCTTCACGGCTTTTTCGTCAGGCGAAACGGTTATACCGTGCAGGCCGACAAGTTCCGTAACCATTTCTGAGAAGCGGCGCGGGTACCTTAGGCGCTTCAAAACAGCCTGCGCTGTCTCAGCGCTTCTTTGGGCATGGCCGTAAAAGTGGCCGGTGCCGCCGGCGTCTTCAGTGTAGCAGAGCGGCTTGCCTATGTCGTGGAAGAACATGGCTGCCCTTAAAAGCGGGTCAGGCTCTATGCTTTGGACGGCTTTTAAAATATGCCCCCATACGTCGTATATATGGTGGGGGTTGTTTTGCGCGAAGCCGAAGCACGGCCTTATTTCCGGTATGAACACGGCTATGGCCTCGCGGTAATCCTGAAGTACGTCAAAAACGTTCTTGCCGCACAGAAGCTTTGTAAATTCATCACGCACACGTTCGTGCGCTATGCCGCCGAGAAGTTCCCTGCAGGCGTTTATCTGCAGCGATGTGCCGCCTTCGACGGAAAACCCTAAAACTGAAGAAAAACGCAGTGCGCGCAGCACCCTTAGCCCGTCCTCGTTAAAACGTTTTTCGGGTTCGCCTACGCAGCGTATAACACCGCGCCTGATGTCGTCCATGCCGCCGAAGTAATCGACTATGCCGCGGGAGGCCCCGTAAGCCATGGCGTTCACAGTAAAGTCGCGGCGGGAAAGGTCTGCCTTGAGGTCGTCTGTAAAGCGGACGCTGTCGGGGTGGCGGTTGTCGGAGTACCCGCCGTCTATGCGGTATGTTGTTATTTCGACAGGGCCGGTGGCTGTGGGCACCGTTACGGTGCCGTGCTTAAGGCCGGTTTCGATTATTTTGAAGCCGCAGAGGCACTTTTCGACTTCATGCGGCTTTGCGGATGTTGTTACGTCCCAGTCGTTAGGTACGCGGCCTAAAACGCTGTCGCGGACGCACCCGCCTACGGCGTATGCTTCGAAACCGCCGCGCTCAAGGAGCGATATTATATTTTGAACATGTGAGGGGAGTTCTATTTCCATATTTGCACCCGCCTGTCCGGTGGTTTTATTTTTCTCTATATATTACCTTTTTTTAAAGCAAAGCATGCGCCGGTTTTTAAAATAATCGTAATTTTTACTGCATGACACGCGCGCCTCGTGGCAATAATGAAACTACGGAGTGAGAAACGGGGTGGCTTTAGTGCAGTATAATAAAGTCGAGATATGCGGCGTAAACACGTCAAAGCTTAAGGTGCTTACGGAAAAGGAAAAAATGGAACTTCTCCGCCGTGTGAAAAACGGCGATATGAAGGCGCGGGACGAGCTTATAAAGGGCAACCTGCGCCTCGTTTTAAGCGTTATACAGCGGTTTACAAACCGCGGTGAAAACGCCGACGACCTCTTCCAGGTAGGGTGCATAGGGCTTATAAAGGCCATAGACCATTTCGACACAAGCCACGGCGTGCGCTTTTCGACTTACGGAGTGCCTATGATAATAGGGGAGATAAGGCGCTATCTGCGTGACAACAACAGCATACGCGTCAGCCGGTCGCTAAGGGACACGGCCTACAAGGCCATGCAGGTAAAAGAAAAAATGACTGCGGAAAACGACCGCGAGCCCACGGTGGAGGAGATAGCCGAAAAGCTCGATATCCCGCGCGAGGAAGTCGTTGTGGCGCTTGAGTCCGTTGTCGCGCCGGTGTCGCTTTACGAGCCGGTGTTTTCAAACGGCGGCGACACCATCTACGTAATGGACCAGATAGGGGACAATAACGACGACAACAACTGGCTCGACGAAATATCATTAAAGGAAGCCATAAAAAACCTCAGCGAAAGGGAGCGGAACATACTTTCCCTGAGGTACTTCAAAGGGAAAACGCAGATGGAAGTCGCAAGCGAAATAGGCATAAGCCAGGCGCAGGTTTCGCGCCTTGAAAAGACCGCCCTCGACAAAGTCAAAAAGGATATCTGACGTTTTGGCGTCATATGGGAAGGCGCCGGAGCATAATAATATTTGTACGGGGCAGTAAAATTTATTTTATTATAAATCAATAACGTGATATGTCAAGCCGGCCTGTAAAATGAGCCTTACGGGAGAGTGTTTCTATGAACTGCAGCATAGCCGACATGCGCCACAAGGAAGTGATAAACGTAAAGGACGGCTCGCGCCTTGGCTGCGTGTGCGACCTGGAGATAGACACTGAAACCGCGCGGGTGGTCGCCATTATCATTTACGGCCGCCTGCGCTTTTTCGGGCTTTTCGGCAGGGAAGACGATGTCATAATAAAATGGCAGGACATAAAGGTAATAGGCGATGACACCATACTTGTTAACTACAACTCCCTGTGCCGTACCAAAGGACCGCCGCGCGGCATAGGGGCGATATTCGGGCAGAAATAACGCCTGAAAATGCCAGCGCCCGCCGCCGCCGCAAGGCGGGAACTCCTACGCGCAAAGTGTCAGCCGGCGCATCAGACGCTGCCATGCAGATAAAAGATGATTTTGTGATGCTGTTAAGAAAATCGGTAATATACAGATACATTTATCGTTTTTTGGGCTAAAACGGCAAAATAAGCTTGACATACGGCATATAAATGATATACTGCATATGTAAAGCATTTAACGCGGGTGTACCCCCTTTAACGGGGGCGGGCGCGTTTTTTAAGCTTTGGATGCAATCCTTTAACGGATTTACATATATTTTACGTACAAAAGAGGTGGGAAAGATGGACGGAGGGAGCAGCGGCGGCATAAAACCCGGCGGCGGCAGCACTGACGGCGGCCGAAGACGCCCGCCTGCCGTGGAATTTTTTACGCCTGTCTTTCTCACGGGCGGTATTTGCGGCGGGAACTGGCCGCGGCGCATTTTTTAAAAGACATTGTTTTACTGCCTTATATCCTGTAAGGCGGTTTTCGGCCTGCGGTTTTAAACAGCAGGCCGGCCTGTGCGAAATGTGCCCGCGCGGCGTCCGCTGGCGGTAAACGCTGTGCCGGCGGCTTTATACCTCTGCTTCCCTTTCTGTTTTCTTAAAAATGCTCAATAATTAAGAAACGGAGGGAACCATAATGAAAAAACAACCCGTCAGCGCCGATGCCCGCCGGGGCATGAGTACCGGCGCGCAGCGGCTGCTGCGCTCAAGCATGATGGACACGGGAGCGCTTCTCGGAGAGTACGGCAACACCTGCGCCGGCTACGATGAGGAAACGGTCCTGGCACGGCGCGGGCAGTACGGCAGAAATGAAACTTCAGTTGAAAAACCGGAACCTTTTTACAAAAAATTATCGGAAGCTTTTATAAACCCCTTTACGGTCGTGCTTTTTATACTTGCGGCCATTCTGTTTTTAACAGACGTGGCGTTTGCGGCGCCGGGGAAAAAAGACCCGTCTACGGTCATAATAATCGCTGTTATGGTACTTATAAGCGGGACGCTGCGTTTTGTACAGGAAGCGCGCTCCGACAGCGCCGCGGCTAAGCTGAGGAATATGGTCCATACTTCAGCGACAGTTTCGCGCGCCGCAACGGGCAAGACGGATATCCCCATATCCGACATAGTCCCCGGCGACATTGTCTACCTTGCCGCGGGAGATATGGTACCGGCGGATGTGCGCGTGCTTTCCTGCAAGGACCTGTTCATAGGCCAAAGCTCCATAACTGGTGAAAGCGCGCCGGTCGAAAAAACCGCGGCGCCTTTGGCAAAAGCGGAAAGCGCCCCGCTGGAGTGCAGCAACCTTGCTTTTATGGGCAGCAATGTGGTAAGCGGCTCGGCCGTATGCATTGCCGTTGCTACAGGCGGCGGCACGAGCTTCGGCGCGGTTGCCAAGAGCCTTGCCGGCAAGCGCGCGGCAACGAGCTTTGACAAGGGCGTTGATGCCGTCAGCCGCGTGCTCATACGTTTTATGCTGTGCATGGTTCCCGTAGTGTTTTTAATTAACGGTTTTACGGACGGGGACTGGTTAGAGGCGTTTATGTTCGCTGTTTCGGTTGCCGTCGGCCTTACGCCGGAGATGCTGCCGATGATAGTTACGACGAACCTTGCAAAGGGCGCGGCGGCTATGGCGAAAAAAAAGACCATTGTCAAGCGCCTTGATGCCATGCAGAATTTCGGTGCGATGGATGTGCTGTGCACAGACAAAACCGGTACTATAACAAAGGACAAAGTCGTTTTGGAGCGCTACTTGGACGTCGAAGGCAACGAAGACGAGCGCGTACTGCGCCACGCCTTCCTGAACAGCTACTTCCAGACCGGCCTGAAAAACCTTATGGACGTAGCGGTTATAAACCATGCTAAATCCGAACCGTACCTTTCAATGAAGGAGCAGTACACAAAAGTAGACGAGATACCGTTTGACTTCGGCAGGCGCAGGATGAGCGTAGTCGTACGCGACAGCGGCGGCAAGACGCAGCTCATAACGAAGGGCGCCGTGGAGGAAATGCTCGCAATATCCTCTTACGCTGAGTATAAAGGGAGAATAGTCAGGCTTACGGATGAAGTACGCTCTGAAGTGTATGAAACCGCGAAGCGCCTCAGCGGCGAGGGGCTTCGCGTGCTTGCCGTGGCGCAGAGGACAAACCCTCCGGTGGAGGGCGTGTTTTCCGTACGTGACGAGTCGGACATGGTGCTTATAGGTTACCTTGCCTTTCTTGACCCGCCGAAAGAAACGGCTGCTTCAGCCATAAAAGCATTGCGCTCTTACGGTGTGGACGTAAAGGTGCTTACGGGCGACGGCGGCGCTGTCACAAAAAACGTGTGCGGAAAAGTGGGGCTGTCGGTCGGCAGGGTGCTTTTGGGAAGCGAAATAGACCGGATGGACGACGCGGCCCTTACTTCGGCTGTCGAAGAAACGTCGGTCTTTGCTAAGCTTACCCCGCCGCAAAAGGCGCGCATAGTGCGGGTTTTACGCCAAAACGGCCATGTCACGGGCTTCATGGGCGACGGCATAAACGATGCTCCGGCAATGCGTACGGCTGACGTGGCCGTTTCGGTTGACACGGCTGTGGACATCGCAAAAGAATCCGCTGACATAATACTGCTGGAGAAAGACCTCATGGTCCTTGAGCAGGGCGTTGTGGAAGGCCGCAGGGTTTTCGGCAACATAATAAAGTATATAAAAATGACGGCAAGCTCAAACTTCGGCAATATGTTCTCGGTGCTTGCCGCGAGTGTTTTCCTGCCTTTTCTGCCTATGCGGCCTATACAGCTTTTGCTGCTCAACATGATTTATGATGCTTCATGCATAGCTATACCGTGGGACAATATGGATTATGATTACCTTAAGACGCCGCGTAAATGGGACGCATCTTCCATAAGCAGCTTTATGGCCTGGCTTGGGCCGACAAGTTCGGTTTTTGACATAGTAACTTATATAGTGATGTTCTTCTTTATTTGCCCTGCCGCCGCAGGCGGGGCTTACGGTGCGGCAGGCACGGACAGAAGCCTGTTTATAAGCCTGTTTAACACCGGATGGTTTGTAGAAAGCCTGTGGTCGCAGACACTTGTCATCCATATGATACGTACGCCAAAGGTGCCGTTCATAGAGAGCCACGCATCGCCGCCGCTGCTTTTTTCCACATCGGCGGCCATAGCGGCGGGTACGATGGTGCCGTTTACCGCGTTTGGACGCATAATAGGCATGTCGCCGCTTCCGGCGGAGTATTTTCCGTGGCTCGCGGTCATCTTACTGTGCTATATGATGCTCGCGACTTTCGTAAAAAAAATGTACAGGAAAAAATATGTAGAGCTTTTGTGAGAAAAGGAGGCCTTTCAGTTATGATGGTTATCGGAACTAATACGTTTACCGCGGCAGGACTTTTTGCCGTGCTTGCGGCTATGCTTCTCGGGCTTTTTTCTACCTACCCTGCGGTAAAGGCCGGCGAGCGGGGCAAAAGCTTTTTAAAATGGTATATTTTCAGCTTTTTCTTCTTTCCGGTGGCATTGGCGGCAACTGTAAGGCGTGAAACGGGGGAGTCAGGGAACGCTTCGGAGAAGTAACGCGCATTGGGCGTTACTGTGATAAAAAGTAAAAAAATGCCCGCGGCTTTGCCTTAACCGGCGCCCCGCAGGCATTTTTTACATATCGGATATCAGCCGTTTGACTTGTCGGCTGTTTCTTTAAGGGCCTTGGCTTTAAAGGCGTCAAGGCTCATAGTGCCTAAACTGCCGTCTTTGCGCCCGCGCACGGAAATGCTGCCGTCCTGCATTTCTTTTTCGCCTACTACTACCATATAAGGTATCTTCTGAAGCTGTGCCTCGCGTATCTTATAGCCTATCTTTTCATTTCTCGTGTCGGTTTCGGCCCTCAGGCCGGCGGCGGTGAGCTCTTTGCATATCTTGTCAGCATATCCGGCAAAGGCTTCGGCTATAGGCAGAACCTTTACCTGAACCGGTGCGAGCCACATAGGGAACGCACCGGCGTAGTGTTCCGTCAGTATGGCGATGAACCTTTCGATACTGCCGAAAATAACGCGGTGGAGCATTACCGGACGGTGCTTCTCACCGTCGGCGCCTGTGTACGTAAGGTCAAAACGCTCCGGCATTTGGAAGTCAAGCTGTATAGTTCCGCACTGCCATGTCCTGCCGAGGGAGTCGCGCAGGTGGAAGTCAATCTTAGGCCCGTAGAACGCGCCGTCGCCTTCGTTTATCTCGTACGGCCTGCCGTTTTTGGCAAGGGCTTTTTTAAGGGCGTCTGTTGCCATGGCCCACTGCTCGTCGGTGCCCATGGAATTTTTCGGCCTTGTGGAAAGCTCGAGCGCGTAGTCGAACCCGAACACTTTGTAGAAGCTGTCTATAAGGTCCATAACGCCGAGGATTTCGCTTTCAACCTGATCCGGCGTCATAAAGATGTGCGCATCGTCCTGCGTAAAGCAGCGCACGCGCATAAGGCCGTGTAATGTGCCGGAAAGCTCGTGGCGGTGTACGAGCCCAAGCTCCGCGAGCCTTTCGGGCAAGTCGCGGTACGAGTGCAGCTTCCGCTTGTAGACGAGCATGCCGCCGGGGCAGTTCATCGGCTTTATAGCGTAGTCCGCTCCGTCTATTTTTGTAGTGTACATATTGTCTTTGTAGTGGTACCAGTGGCCCGAACGGTGCCAAAGCTCCTCGCTGAGGATCATAGGAGTGCGTATTTCCTCATAGCCGTGCTTAGTATGCTCCTCACGCCAGAAGTTTTCGAGCTGGTTCCTCAGTATCATGCCCTTTGGCAGGAAAAACGGGAAGCCGGGGCCTTCGTCGTAAATGTCGAAAAGGTCGAGGTCGCGGCCGAGCTTGCGGTGGTCGCGCTTTTTGGCTTCTTCGAGCATGCGTAGATGCTCCTCAAGCTGGGAAGCTTTCGGGAAAGAAACGCCGTAAACGCGCTGAAGCATCTTGTTGTTTTTGTCGGCGCGCCAGTAAGCGCCCGTACAGTTAGTCAGCTTTACGGCCTTTACGCGGCCGGTACTCGGAAGGTGCGGCCCTACGCAGAGGTCGGTGTAGTCGCCCTGCCTGTAAAGGCTTATCTTTTCGCCTTTGCCGGCGTGCTCCTTTATAAGCTCTACTTTATACTTTTGATGTTCTTTTTCCATAAGCTCTACGGCCTTGTCGGGCTCAAGCTCAAAGCGCTCTATTTTGTAGTCGGCTTTGATTATTTTTTTCATTTCGGCTTCTATCGCTTTGAGGTCGTCGGGCGTAAGCGTCCTTGGCAGGTCAAAGTCATAGTAGAACCCGTTTTCTATGGCGGGGCCTATGGCAAAACCCGCCCCGGGGAAAAGGTGCTTAACGGCCTGCGCCATGATATGTGTTGTCGTGTGCCAGTAGACGTGCCTGCCGTCTTTGTCGTCAAAAGTGAGTATCTGCAGGGCGCAGTCTTTGTTTACAGGCGTGTCAAGCCCCACGACTTCACCGTCAAGCTTGGCGGCGCATGCGGCCTTGTAAAGGCCCGTGCCTACGGACTTGGCTATATCGGCTACCGTGGTGCCGTTTTCAAATTCCTTTACGTCGCCTTTTAAGTTTACCTTGACCAATTTTCCCAGCTCCTTTTAAAAATAAAAAAACCCTGCCCCAAAATATGGGGTAAGGTTATAACTTACGGTTCCACCCAATTCCGGCGCGGAATTACCGTGCCCTCATCAGCGGCTGTAACGGTGCCGGCCGGCACGCCTTGCGCAGTAACTGCTTTCTCGGCGCGCACTCTGAGGCGGTAACACGCGTTTTAGCCGCCGTGCGCATTTACAGCCTGTGATGCGCGCTCTCTTGTGCGGATAATATAAACGCTGTCTTTTCCTCGTCTGCATTTTAAGATTATAATGTTTTTATTAACGACTATGATAGCACGGCAGGCATGGATTGTCAATGCCATTTTAAATTTCACCGCGGCCCTCTAACGCCCTGGAAAGAGTCACCTCGTCGGCGTACTCAAGGTCGCCGCCGACGGGTATGCCGTAAGCAAGGCGCGTAACCTTAACGCCGAGCGGTTTTAAAAGGCGCGAAACGTACATGGCGGTGGCTTCGCCCTCGACGGTGGGGTTTGTCGCCATGATGACCTCATTTACGCCGCCTGAGTTTATACGCTTCAAAAGTTCCTTTATGCAGAGGTCGTCGGGGCCTACGCCGTTTAAAGGGGAGATGACGCCGTGCAGCACGTGGTACTCTGCGTGGTACTCATGGGTGCGCTCCATGGCTATGACGTCGCGCGGGTTTTCAACAACGCATATGGTGGATTTGTCGCGCGCGTCATCGCGGCATATGGGGCATAGCTCCTGATCCGTAAGGTTGCAGCAGACCTTGCAGTAGTGTATCTTTTCGTGCGCCTCGGTAATAGACTCCGCGAGCTGCTTTACCTCGTCGTCCGAAAGCCCGAGGACGTAGTAAGCGAGCCGCTGCGCGCTTTTGTAGCCTATGCCGGGAAGGCGCTCAAACTGCTCAATCAGGCGCGACAAAGGCGCCGCCTGGTAAGAAGGCATTTAAAACATCCCCGGTATGCCAGGCACGTTGAAACCGCCGGAAAGCTTTTCCATCTGCTGCTCTTTGTCCGTCATGGCGGCGCGCAGGGCTTCATTTACAGCCGCCGTCACAAGGTCGGAAAGCATCTCGACGTCTTCAGGGTCAACGACCTCAGGCTTCATGGATATGGACTTTATCTCCATATTTCCTGTTACAGTAACGCTTACGGCTCCGCCGCCGGAAGAAGCGGAGTACTCTTTTTCTTTAAGCTCGGCCTCTGACTTGTCCATTTCTTCCCTGAGCTTCTGAGCTTTCTGCGCGAGCTGCTGCAGGTTTGCGGCTCCGCCGCCGCCGTATCCCTTAGGTAATCTTGCTTTCATTAAAAATCCTCCCTTATCGCCAACTGTACGAACCGCCGTGAATTTTTAATTTTCCGGCGGTTCGCCGGATTTGTCTGTTATAACTTTAATACCCTCTTTTACGGCGTCTTCCGCGAGCTTTTCAAGGGGGTCTTTTTCACATTGGGCGGCGCTCGGCCTGTACGGCCCAAGCCGGCAGGTCTCCATGCCTGTTACCGTACGCACTGCGTTTCTCATGTTGTCGCGCTGCCTTGGCTCGCGCAGCAGGCGGAACGCAAGCTCGTTAGGGGCGTCTATAAGCACGTAGTCGCCGTTTACATAAGCTGAGGAACCGTTAAAAGCCGCCGCTATGGACGGGGAATAGCTTTTTAACGCCTGCACTACCTCAGGCCACTCAGCGAGTTTCGCGGCACCTGCCGCAAGTTCTTCCGGGGTCCTGCGCGCGCCGTGCGCCTCGGCGGCTGTGCCGGAGGGGTCTTCGCCTCCTGCGCTTACGGTTTCATTTGCACCGGCCGGCAAATTGTCCTGCGGTATGGCGCTTTGGGCGGAACCGGCGGCGGATTTTTCGGGCGCCTTTGCAGAATGCGGCGCTGCGGCGCGCTTTTCGAGTGCTTCTATGCGCCTCAGCAAAGCCTGGGGCGAAGTGTCAAGCTCGGGCAGGCAGAGCTTTATGACCGCCGTTTCGAACTCAATGCGCCTGTTGCCGCCGCGGTGCATTTTTTCGAGTGCGGAACGCATGGTGTCCATACCGTGAAGTATGGTTTCAAGCGGGGCTGAAAGAGCCTGCTTTTCAAGGACCATATATTCGCCGTCCGTGACGGTTATGATTTCACGGGCGTTTTTCATTGTTTTAATAAGCATGAGGCTGCGAAGGTAAGATGAAAATTCCTCGCTCAGGCGCGCCATATCTTTTGAAGAGCCGTACAGCCCGTCCGTTATTTCGAGCGCTTTCTGCGGGTCGTGTGAAAGTACCGCGCCCGCAAGCGACGCGAGGTACTCCGTACCGGCAAGGCCGGCTGTTTTTCTCACGGTTTCAACCGTAACGTCTTTGCCGCAGCCGAAGCACTGGTCAAGAAGCGAGAGCGCGTCGCGCAGCGCGCCGTCGGAAAGCCTTGCTATGAGCAGCGCAGCGTCGCCGCTGAGCGCGGCCCCTTCCTGCTCTGCGATGAAAGTAAGGCGCCGCGCGATGTCGTCGGGCGGTATCCTCCGGAAGTCGAACCGCTGGCAGCGCGAGAGTATGGTAGCCGGCAGCTTGTGCACTTCGGTGGTGGCCAAAATGAAAATCACGTGTTCGGGCGGTTCCTCGAGCGTTTTCAAAAGGGCGTTGAACGCGCCGACCGAAAGCATGTGCACTTCGTCTATGATGTAGACCCTGTACTTTGCTTCTGCGGGCGTGAAGTTTGCCTCCTCGCGCAGCTGCCTTATATTGTCCACGCCGTTGTTGCTGGCGGCGTCTATTTCTACTATATCCATAACGGAGCCGCGGTCTATGCCTTTGCATATGGCGCACTCGCCGCATGGGTCGCCGTCCTGCGGGCTGAGGCAGTTGACGGCCTTCGCGAGTATTTTTGCGCAGGTGGTTTTACCGGTTCCGCGTGAACCGGTAAAAAGGTATGCGTGCGCTATGCGGCCTGAGGTAAGCTCGTTTTTAAGGGTAACGGTCACCTGCGGCTGGCCGACAACGTCCGCAAATTTTTTCGGGCGCCATTTCCTGTAAAGCACCTGGTACAAGCGGGACACCGCCTTTTGCCTGAAGCAATGATTAAAAAATTCCCGTTATTACGGCATACGGCACGATATACGGGCGTACAGACCGCCTGCATCGCGCGGGGCAATCCGCTTAATGCTGCTCGGTTCCCCGCCTGACATGGTTCACGGCGCTCCGCCGCACAGAGCCCGCACGCCCGTATATCCTGCCGTATAGCTGTAACTTACGGAAAGTAAAGATTACATTATTACAAATACTAACGGATATTATACATTATTATTTATCAAAAGGCAACATCTGTTTTGCCTTTTGGCTTAGGAAATCCGTGTCAGCCGCAGGCCTGTACACCTGCGGCTTTTTCGGCTCCGGACGGAAGGGAGGCGGCCTTTTCGGTGCCTATATTGTTTATGGAGCCTGATATGGTGCATTTGTCGGCTGTAACGTTTACGTCGGAGCCGTCTATGTTTTTAAACACTGAGTTTACTGCGGCGGCGGCATCGACTTCCGTATGTATTATGCTGCCGGTGCTTTTGTTAACGTAACAGTACCCGTAGATATCCGGCGCGCCGTCGAGAAGCGCCTTTACTATTGTTTTTGAGTTTTTGGACATCCCGGTCTTTTCAGTAATGTATTCCATGACGGGCCTGAGTATTTCGCTTTTGAACTTTACTTCTATTTTATAAGAATCCTGCGACTCGAAGCTTGTTTCACGCACAAATTTATAACTTTCCGCCGACTTTAAAATGCGCAGCGCGTCTATCTGCTCCAAAGGGCTTTTGTCAAGGCCGGACGCGTCCGTTTTTTGCCATGTGCCGCCGGACTTAAAGTAGTACCAGAGCTTTTCGCCGTCGGCAGCCGTGTAGCTTTCGTCCTGCGAGCGTGAGCCGCAGTCGCTGTACGTAAGGACGTTCTTTAAAGTGAAAGGCTCCGCAGTGTAGGACGTGTCGCCGCCTGATGAATAAGCGTATTTTTCCCCGTCTGCCGTAAATGAAAGGGACAGCTTGTACGCGGCGCTGCAGCTTGCCATTTTTTCAGCGTTGCTTTTGGCTTCGCGCATTATCACCCCGGCGTCGGCGCCGCGGCTTCCGGTGCATGAACACATGATGCATAGGGCGGCGGCTGAAAAGAGCGCGGCGGCTTTGCGCAAAAAATTTATTTTCATTTTATATTTTCCTCTTTCGGCAGGTTATAGCTTTAATATAATAACAGATTTTAAAGCCGGCCGCAATGCGATTTTAACCGTTTGACTTGACAGGATGCGCCAAAACATCGTACAATGAAACAAAATATATTTTATATGTATATATTAGTGATTATTTGTAACAAATGAACAAATTGTTAACGCTGATATCAAAACCAATGATTTTTAAGAAACAGGCAGGTAACGTAAATGAACAGAATAAAACACGCCGCGAGGGCGATGGCGTCTCTCTCGGTTTTTAACGGCATTCTTAAGCAGCCGGTGACAAATGCTTTTTACAGGCTGCTTTGGGCGGACGACGCGGACGACGAGGAGTTCCTTAACGCGTGGGGAGGCTTTTTCGGGCTGCTTTCAGGCCGCGAATGTGACGCGGATTTCGCGCGGTGCATTGCCGAAGACGTGATGTATGACGAAAATGTGTTTTCGCGCATGTCCGCGGCGGGTAAGACCGGATTTTCAGAAAATATGCTTGCCGCCGTGGAGCGCGACATAGAAATAGTTAAGGAAGCCGCGTCCGTTACGCCGGCGGACTTTTTTTCGGACGGAAACCACGGCGCCGACGTAAAAACCCTGCGGCTGCCGCAGTGGAAATCCGGCGAAACGCCGTACCTGCTTGACGGCACGCCTAAAGCGTGCGTGAAAAAGCTGGAGGAGTATTACGGCGGCAGCGGCTGCGGCATTTTTGCCAGGCACCGCGCTTTCATATGGAGAAACAGGGAGATATGCCCCGTGCTGTATCCAGACGAAACGAGGCTTTCGGACCTTAAAGGCTACGAAATGCAGCGCGGCACGGCGGTTGAAAATACCACGGCCTTTTTAAACGGCCTGCCGGCGAACAACTGCCTGCTTTACGGCGACAGGGGCACCGGAAAGTCGTCAACCGTTAAGGCGATCCTCAACGAGTATTATACTAAAGGCCTCCGCATGGTAGGCATGCCTAAAGAGTCAATACCGGACTTTCCGCTGCTTGTGGACAAAATAGCCGGCATACCTATGAAATTTATAATATTTATAGACGACCTATCTTTTTCAAAAGAAGACGACACCTACGCTTCGCTTAAAGCGGCGCTTGAGGGCGGACTTGCCGCAAGGCCGCTCAACACGCTTATCTATGCGACTTCGAACCGCAGGCACCTCGTGCGTGAAAGCTTCGCGGACAGGGAGGGCGACGAAATACACCTTAACGATACTATACAGGAGAACCTTTCGCTTGCAGACCGGTTCGGGCTTGCCATCAATTTTACACTGCCGGATAAAGACCAGTACCTTGAAATAGTGAGAAAAATAGCCGCCGACAGGCAGTTAGACGTAAACGGGGAAGAACTTGAAAAGGGCGCCCAGGCGTGGGCCATAAGCCGCGGAGGGCGTTCCCCGCGCTGTGCAAAACAGTACGTGCGCACTGTTGAGGCAAAATATAAAAGCGGAAAATAATATTGGGCGCAATGCCTGCCGAAAGGAGAATGTAATGAAAAGGATACTGCCGCTGATACTCTGCACGCTGCTGCTTATAACGGCTTTTACGGGCTGCGGTTCAAAAAACGACATATCTTCGGGGCCTGGCGACAGCGAGTTCCCTGTTACCGTGAACAAAACGGTGATAAACAGCAAACCCGAGGGGGTAGCCGTGCTTTCGCCTAACATAGCCGACGTGATACTTGCGCTTGGCTATGAAACGGAGCTGAAAGCAAAAAGCTCAGACTGCACTCAAAGCGACCTTTCGGTGCTGCCGAACGTAACCGCGGATGACGCGGACAAAATAAAGCAGCTTGGCGCAAACCTCCTGTTTACCGACAAAGCGCTTACGGATGCACAGAGAAGCGCCATGGAAAAAGCCGGCGTCACGGTGCTTAAGGTAAACGCGGCTTCAGGCAGGGACGATCTGCAGCGCCTCTACTCGGAAGTAGGCTCGGCCGTCATGGGCGCGAAAACTGGTTATGAAAAAGGCGAAAAAATGGCCGAGAACGTTTTTCAGACTATAGACGACATAACGCGCGCCGTGCCCGAGAGCAACACGCCTGTTACGGCCGTTTACCTTTACGACGTAAACGGTGCGGCGGCGACGGGCGACATGCTGCAGGGGGAGCTTATAAAGGCCGCAGGCCTTGTAAACACTGCCGACGGCGGCAAAAACCGCGAGTTCGGCATTAAAGACCTGCTCATAGCAGACCCAAAGTATATTTTCTGCGCGAAAGGCGTAAAAGAAGAAATGTCGTCTTCGACAGACCTTAAAAAGCTTACCGCGGTAAAGGAAAACAGGGTCTATGAGATGGACGGCAGCCTTATGACGCTGCAGGGCGACTCGCTTATAAGCGCGGTCAGCTTTATGGCAGGGACGGTTTACCCGGAACTTAAAGGCAGCGGCAGCTCCGAAAGCCAGACGGAAAGTTCTTCTGAAACCTCGGACTTCAATACTTCGCAGACGCTGAAAAGCGGCATGAAATCGGACGACGTCTTAAAAATGCAGAAGCGGCTGCAAAAACTCGGATACATGGTCATAGAACCTACCGGCCTTTACGGCGACGGCACGGTGCAGAGCGTGAAAGACTTCCAGTACCTTAACGGCATGACGGTGACGGGAGTAGCCGATGAAGCGACACTTAAGGCAATTTTTTCAGACGGCGCAAAAAAACGCACGGACTGATTTTTTGGGATTATTCGGATTAAATTATGTTTTTAATGATGAAGCGCCAATTACCGCTTGAAGCGGCATTGGCGCTTTTATGTGAAAAGGCACGCTGACTGGTAAAACATGGCCGAAACATACCACGCGGCGGCAAACTGGTAAAACGCGCATAAAAGCGTAAGCTTTAAGCTTCCGGTTTCCTTGTGTATTGCCGTAAGCGCGGCGGTGCACGGCGTGTAGAGC
>ENA-UOOE01002016-UOOE01002016.1-fermentation-metagenome-genome-assembly--contig:-NODE-2016-length-15490-cov-10.230774_pt1 | contig 15490 bp, 14 predicted proteins | sample MGYA00245776_ERZ724021 | MGnify/ENA primary metagenome ERZ724021 (study PRJEB28704, sample SAMN03018321) | fermentation metagenome | biome: anthropogenic terrestrial biome; feature: soil... | reverse complement strand
ATGCCATGGGCCCCAACGTGGCTGGCGTTATTGGAACCGCTGTCGCCGCTGCTGTGATGCTGACACTGCTTGGGTAAGTGCACTGTAGTTTATGAATATTTTTAGGGGGCCTTGTGTCCCCTATTTTTGTCTAATAGAAAATAAATAAAATGGAGGATACTTTGCAATGTGGGCTTTATGTGCCGGCATTCTGGCGGGAGGATTAGCAGGTTATTTTTTAAAAATTCCTTCAGGGGCTCTTGTGGGAGGAATGGTAGGGGGTCTTGCAGTTAAAAGTTTTTTAGGTACGGGAGCACAGCCTCTTCGTCTTCTCTCTTTTCTTTCTCAACTTTTAGTCGCCTACGTGATTGTGGCGCAGGCAGATATAGCTTCGGTGAAAGAAATTCCACGTTTTATTCCAGTAGCGATTTTATATAGCCTCGCCATTTTAGGGGTAAGTATTCTCTTTGCACGGGGAGTTTCCACACTATGTGGTATTGATCTCATGACGGCAGTGTACTCTACGGCTCCAGGTGGACTTTCAGGTTTAGGGCTTGCAGCAGTAGAAGCAGGTGCGAATGCGCCCGTTTCTCTTCTATTTCATGTGATTCGCATTACCGTTGTTCTTATTTCCATTCCCTTTATAGCTTGGTTTTTAGGGAATGGACATTAGCTCTTGTAGTATCAAGGAGGTTTTTATATGTCGGAAGTCTTTCGAATATCAGGGCGTCGTCCATTATTTGCGGCGACTTTTCTTTCTAGGCCCAATCGTTTTCTTGTGGAGTGTTTGCTTGATGGAGAAAAAATTCAGGCTTTCCTCCCGAATCCTGGGAGGTTGTGGGAGTTATTATTTTCAGGGTCTACGCTGTTTCTACAAAAAGAGGTATCATCCAATTCTGCCCGGAAGACAAAGTTTACAGTAATAGGAATACAGTCTGATCATGGTCCAGTCATGCTCCATACCCATAAAACTAATGATTTGGCAGAATGGCTTTTTGATCATGGTCTTATGCCGGGGATGGAGGATTATAGAGTTATAAGACGGGAGGTTCCTTGGGGAAAGAGCCGATTCGATCTTCTTGTCTCGGATGGTTCTTCAGAGATGATCCTCGAAATAAAGTCGTGCTCTTTATTTGGCAGACGTATAGCCATGTTTCCTGATGCCCCTTCTCTGCGTGCCGTTAAACATGTCAAAGACCTTCAGGGTTTGGCGGCAAAAGGGAAGAAGACAGGCGTCATTTTTATAGTACAATCAGGTGCCCCAGAGTTTTTCATCCCAGATTTTCATACGGATTACGATTTTGCTGAAGCATTGTTTCAAATAGACGAGGGAGAGGGGGCTTTTGAAGTAAAGGCTTTTAAAATACCATGGAACGAGGATTTCTCTTTTTGCGGGAAACCTCGAGAAATCCCCATTCTTTGGGACGTCCTTTCAAGTGAAGCCAGCCCCTTTGGTTATGTCCTTCTCCTTTGTCAGTTTAACAAGAGGAAAGAGTACGCCATTGTCATTTCTCCGAGGCTTGAGTACGTAGATTATAACGATATGCGTAGACCGAATATGATCCCTTCTCTTAAGGCTTTCCTCAGTATGGCCGATTCTATTCGGAGTATCCCTGTACGTACCGGACAAGATCTGGAAGCGGTTCTTGCAAATGGTCTCGGCAGTATATGTGATACCATAAAACATTTCAATGGAAAACCAATTTTTATGTTTCAGGAAAACCCCTTATCGAAACGCAGCTTTATTCAATATCTTCTTTCTGTTCGAATCGATCGTTTGGAGGAGTTTCTCTCCATTTAAGCTGTAGGAAAAATCAAAACGGGACACGTTGTCCCCTCAATAAGGGGTTCTGCCGTAGAACCAACGATAAGCTGCCATAATTCGCGTTGTGTTGAAAGTCCTACTACGAGGAGACTTGGATCGGTGTTTTTAATCCATAGAGGAAGTTCTACTTCCGGTTCCCCGCTTACCACTTGAAAAGATGTATCCGGGTTCCATTGAGACACATCTTGAGCCACCACTTCGAGGGCTCCTTCCGCAGCATTGATGAGGACCTGAGAATCTTCTGCGTCATCAAGAGGTACTCCATGAACCAAGGTTAGATGAGGTGTGCTTCCGCTCTGGGAGATAATATCTCTAAGTTCGTTGAGCATCGCATCTGTTCGACCAGGGGAAAGATCTATAGCGACGGCTATATTTTTATAAATGTCTCCTCCAGGAAAAACCCCGTCTTTTGACCGAAGGATAAGTTGCGGAAGGGCGAGACGTCTTACAAGAGGAGTTATTTCTGCCACATTTTGGGCAGGAAGAACAGCGAAGGTGCATTTTTCTGAAACGGCGATTTCTGGAATAATTTTAAGAGGATCTCCAGCTGCTACCATTACCTTGTAAAATAGTTCTTCAGGAATACTTTGAAGACAAAAGTCGTTCAAAGCAGTTTCGGTCTCTTGTACAAGCTGTGGGGTATGGATGCCAGCTGAAGGACTTACCACGTGAACTACCAATATGTCTGATTGGTGTAGTAGCGCTCTCTGAGAGAGCCAGCGCAAAGCTTCTTTTGAAAAATCGGTCATATCTATAGGAAACAATATTCGTCGTAACATGAAGAGCTCACCTCCTATTATTGCTTCTATTGCTTCGAAATTATTTAATAAGTATATCGTAAGTTGAATGTATATACATCTGGATGGGGTATAATAATCGGCGAATTTGAGAGGGAGGAACTATCGGTGAGGTTAGGTCGGGAAATGACGTGGAAGTTGATTCAGTTTGTTCAAAGTATCCTAAAGAATATTCCCTACAAAATGGCAATGATGGTGGGAAGTTTTTTAGGCTCAGTATTTTGGGTCTTGAGCAAAAAACGAGTAGATGGTGCGGAATATCGATGTGTAAAAGCTCTTGGTATAGGGGTGAGCACCGCTCGACAGATTGTTCGAGCTTCATATGTGAATCTCGGACGGTCTGTTACAGAATTTATTTGTCTTCCTGACATGATATCGAGCCTCAATGAATTGGTGACAATACATGGAGAAGAACATCTTAAAAAAGCTTTCGACCTGGGGAAAGGGGTTATTGCTATTACCGCTCATCTTGGAAATTGGGAGATGGCTGCTGCGGCTGTAGCAGCGAAAGGGTATCCTATGAATGCTATTGGAGCGGAACAGCGTGATGAAAGGATAACTGATCTCATTATCGATTCACGCCAACGTTGGGGAGTTACCACTGTCAGTAAAGGATTTAGCCTCAAAGCGGCTATGGCCTGTTTGAAGCGTGGAGAGATATTGGCGGTTCTTATCGATCAAGATGCGAAGGAAAAGGGGGTTGTAGCCCCTTTTCTTGGCCTTCCAGCGAGCACTCCTTATGGGCCAATAAAAATGAGTCTTAAGTACGGGAGCCCCATGATTCCTGTCTATATCATTAGAAGAGAAGATGGCATTCATCATGATCTATATTTTTTGCCGCCTTTTGAGGATCCCTCTTCAGAAATTTTTGGTACTGATCTGGAAAAGGCTGTAGCGATATGTAATAATTCCATAAGTTCATGGATCACTAAATATCCAGGCCAGTGGATGTGGCTTTATCCGCGCTGGGCTTCCACGTTAGGGGATAAGTGATGCTTCTGGGTATCGATCCGGGAAAAGATAAAATCGGTTGGGTTTTAACAGATTCATGCGGTGATCTTTTCCTTTCCGGAATAACAAAAAAGGAAGAAGTCCCTCTCTTTTGGGAGTTTTTAAAGCGTCGGGAGTGGCGTAGAATGTCTCCATGGGTTCAGGTTCAGGGTAAAGATATTTCCCAGGACCGTGGGGATCTGGTAGTTGTTGTTGGAAACGGGACGATGTGTCGGGATATTCTCGATTTTCTTGAAGGGGTTGGAATACAATCTCATCAGATACATATAGTGGAAGAGCGAGGATCTACTCTTGAGGCAAGAAATGTTTTCTGGGGTATGTACCCGCCAAAAGGGTTGTGGCGATTGATTCCGGTTTCTCTCAGAACTCCGTACCGTGACGTCGATGATCTCGCTGCTTTTGTCATTGTTCGTCGTTTTCTTACTGCAGGGCAAGAGAAATAGCACAATAAGAAGGGAGATACTGGTTGATGGGCGTAGAAAAACTAGCAACCTTGGTGAACACTTTTGGATCATCTCTTATTTCTGTAAGTCGGGAAATGGGAGTAGAGGTTGCTCTTCAGAGATCGGAAGTAGCCCAGGGGGTTCATGTGGGAGGAAGCAGTGTTGCGGCACTCGTTGGAGTGCTAGGACGAGGATTGCAAGGAACGCTGGTTATTATGTTGGATAATGCGGGGTTCAGTGCAGTGGTAACAGCAATGTCTGGCGGAATGATCAAGCCAGATATAGAAGACCCAGTAGCTACCAGTGTCATTGGGGAGCTTTCTAATATGGTGAGCGGGAGAGCTTTGACTCAGTCTTCTCTAGGGGGAGTGGATGTAACACCGCCTCAGCTTATTACAGGTGCAGGAATCAGAACTGTGCCAAGTGAATCTCCTGGCATTAAAAATTTTACGTTGCCTTTTTCTGTAGCTCAGGGTGGAACCCTTTACCTTGTTCTCTCTTTCCATTGTTAGGAGAATAGTCTAAGGGCATCCAACCGTGTTCCATTAAGGTTTATTGGAGTGGATGTAGTGAAGAATTCATGGGTTAAACTTCTTAAGGAAGAATTTGCTCTTCTTTATAGTATTAGTAAATGGCTTCTGTTGGCCGTGATTATAGGAGTTTTTGTGGGGGCGGCTACTTCTGCATTTATGATGGTTTTGGAGCGATGTTCCAAATTTGTAGGAGCGCTTCCTTCGTGGAGGGTATTTTTGCTCCCATTAGGTATTATGGTTAGTGCGTGGCTTGTGATTTCCTTAAAACCCATGGATCGTACTAGAGGGACCCTTAGTGTTGTAGAAGCTGTACATCATCATGACGGCCGGGTGAGTGTGCTTTCTGTAGTAGTGAAAGTTATAGGATCTATTATTACTATTTCTACAGGCGGTTCTCTCGGTAAAGAAGGGCCGAGTGCTCAGATTGGAGCTGCGGTATCGAATGTTTTTGCCAATGGTTTTCATCTCAACAAAGTAGATCGTCGGAAACTTGTGATTTGCGGCGTTTCAGCGGGTATGGCTTCTGTTTTTGGAGCACCTGTTGCTGGTGCTGTTTTTGGATTGGAAAATCTCTTCGTCGGACAGCTTTTTTACGACGTGCTTTTGCCGTGTATCGTCAGTGGTATGGTGAGCTATCAAGTGTCCTTAAGTCTTGGCATGGCTTATCTATATCAGCCTTTGCTTTACGTTCCACGTGTAGCGGAGCCCCATATGGTTACATGGGTAGTCCTTTCAGGTGTTTTTTTTGGGTTAGTAGCTCTTTTCTTTATAGAAACTCTTCATTTTACTCAAAAAATATTTCGTAGGTTCTCTTACTCTCCGTTATTACAGGCTCTTGTCGGAGGAGGAATTCTTGTAATCCTTACGTTTTTTGTGGGATTGCGGTATTTAGGCTTAGGAGGCGAATCCATACGAGAGGCTATCGCTGGTAATCCCATCCCTCGAGTAGCTTTTTTCTGGAAGTCGTTGTTTACTAGCATTACTAGGAGGGCTGGAGGGTGTGGAGGAGTCGTTACTCCAACGCTCTATATCGGTGCTACTTCAGGGGCAGCTTTTGCTTCTTTTTTTGGGTTAGACCCCGTCCTTTTTAGTTGTATTGGATTTGTTGCAGTTCTTTCAGGAGCTGCTAACACGCCTATTGCGGCAGTTATTCTTGCGGTAGAGCTGTTCGGATCCAAAGTTGCAAGTCTCGCAGCGTTAGCATCCGTTGTTGCCTTTATAGTCACTGGTTATCGAAGTATTTACCCAGATCAAATTATAAAATGTTCGAAATCTCCGGCTTTTGATATTTGTAGTGAATATCAACGAGTCGGAGAGTGTGATTTAGACCCTGCATTAACGAGGCTTCCTTTAGTGGGATTGCTTGTTCGAAGTTATCAACTTTGGAAACGTTACTAAGGTTTCAGATAAAGACAAGAGGCTGTTTGAAGAAACAGCCTCTTGTCTTTATCTGAAATATAGTTTTATTTACCCCATTTTGATAAGTCGAGTAAATTCTCGCTCTTTGCTACAACCGCAGATCCAACTAAGTCTCCTGTAATATTGAGGCAGGTTCGCCCCATATCAAGAATAGCGTCTATCCCTAAAATCATAGCGTATGCTGCTGCGACAGGAGAGCCTTGTTCGATGGGAAGCCCCACAGAATCGAGGACGAGAAGAAGCATTATCGCACCGGCACCAGGAACTCCAGCTGTTCCGATTGAGGCAAGAACGGCTGTTAAAATAACGGTCATTTGCTGGCTGAAATTAAGGGGGAGCCCTACGGCAAAACCGATAAAGAGGGCGCAAACGCCCTGATAAATAGCAGTTCCATCCATGTTGATAGTAGCACCCAAAGGGAGTGTGAAGGAGTAAACGTTTTTAGCGATGCCCAAATTTTCATCAGCATTACGCATTGTTATAGGGAGAGTCCCGCTACTGCTTCTTGTCACAAAAGCAGTGATCATAGCCTCTTTTGAGCCCCTTAAGAACGTGGAAAAACTCAGCCCATTCAGGGTAAGAAAGCCTCCGTACACCACAATAAGATGAAGAATGTAACCGAGGAAACAGGCAAGGGTTACAGTCCATAAAGGACCAATCGCTTTAGCTCCTTGCTGTGCGAATACGACGGCAAGGAGGGAAAAAACGCCTATTGGCGCATACTGTAAAACCCATCCCACAATTTTGTACATTGCTTCTGCTGCCCCATCAAAAAACTTAAACAGCAAATCCCCTGTTTCTTGAATTCGTGTATCTTTACTGATCTTAAGATAGCTGATGGCGAGACCAAATATAATGGCGAAGAAAATTATTGGAAGAACGTCGCCACTGGAAAGAGCACCAAAAGGATTAGTTGGGATAATATTGAGAAAAGTATTTGCAAGAGATGGTTTTTCAAGAGCGCGTCCAGCTGCTTCCCCTATGGCCCCAAGGTCTAACCCCAGTCCAGGATGAAAAAGATTTCCCATAAGTAAGCCTACTGCAACTGCGACTGCAGATGTAATAAGATAATAGACGACGATTTTGACCCCTACCTTACCGAGCTCGGCAGGGCTAATACTTGCAGAACCAACAACAAGAGTTGTTAAAATAATGGGCGTAACGATCATTTTCAAAAGCCGCACAAAAATGTCCCCTAATGGTTTGACCCATAAAATAGAATCTCCAGCCACCATCCCTGCAATTGCACCAAGAACAAGACCGATGAGAATCCGGAGTAACAGGTTACTTTTGAAATACCAGTCAAACATTCCTTTCTTCTCGCTTCCCATCCTTTTCCCCACCTCCCATTAGTTTTAAGCGCTATTCAGCAATGTTTTCATTACAGACTATTATATAAATATCTAAATTGTACATTCTTTTACAGAGCAGCACAAGGAGCTGAATGCTTAAAAGAGTTGTTTCATAGCTCTGAGTACGTTAAAATTTATTCAGGTGTTGGTGTATAAACGAGGAGGCTGGCAAATGTCATATATAAAACGTATGTGTGTCGGCTTTATACTGTTAATCTGTTTCCTTGGGAACAATTCCCCCTGTTCAGCTTCTTCTCGCGGAGGAATAGTCCTCGCTCTATCTGGTGGCGGAACGAAAGGACTTGCCCATATAGGTGTGCTTCAGGTCTTAGAAGAAAACAATATCCCTATCGCCGGGATTGTGGGGACGAGTATGGGGGCTATTATTGGAGGGTTGGCTGCAAGTGGTTACACGGGCATAGAGTTGGAAGAAGTTGTGAATAATATTGATTTAGGGAGCTTACTTGCTGAAAAAGACGCCTCCATGGTCCTGCCGTTAGGAGAGAGAACTTCTGAAAACAGCGCGATTCCTTGGTTTTCCCTGGGCAGCCGCAGAGGGATAGGAGGGGCTCTGGGCGGTTTTTCCGGGGTCAAGCTTCTAGAAAAATTTAGTCAGATGGCTGCTCGCGTACAAGTTATTCGTTTTTCAGAACTCCCCATACCCTTTGCTGCAGTTGCTACGGACTTAGAGACAGGGGAGAAAGTTGTTCTTCAGAGTGGTAGCTTGGCTTCGGCGATGAGAGCGTCTATGGCTATCCCTGCTCTTTTTGAGCCATGGCCTGTTGGTGGGCGCCTCCTTATTGATGGTGGACTCGTATCGAATCTCCCTGTCTTGACAGCCAAAGAACTTTTCCCTGGCTGTCCTGTCATAGCTGTAAATGTAACGAGTGAAAAGAAGTCTCGTTCGGAATTGCGTACTCTTGTGGACGTGGTGGATCAATCGATTACCGTTTTAACGCAACAGAATGTGGAGAGAGAAATTCGAGAAGCGGATTTAATTTTAACGCCATCGGTGGGGAAGCTTCCTCTTTTTGATGCCACTCAGGCTGATTTTGTTATTGCAGCAGGTCGGAAGGAGACATTAGCCCATCTCAAGGCGATAGCGAGTTTAGCCCAAATGGCCCCTGAACTTTCTCCTCGTCGGAAACAACCGTCACAGGTTTTAACGGATATTTGTGTTCGTGGTTTGCCAGACATGGAGTGCGAAAAACTTCGAACGAAGCATCTTTCTCAAATAGGAAAACCTATAGATCCCCAATGGATATTAAGAGTGAATAAAGAAATATCCCGACGTATGGATGTTTTGGCAGTGGATTATCACTTGGAAGAAGATCATGGCGGAGCTGTTGTGGTTTTTTCTGTTCAGCGCCGCCCGCAATCGGAAGTTCGAATAGGGGGATACACTACGAATCTTCATCCGTACCGGTGGCTTTATGTGAACAGTATTCATAGGGATATTTATAAAGATGGAGACGCATTGAAGCTTAATCTTAAAATTGGAACGCAGTGGGCTGCAGATGTGGGCTATCTCTCCTCTTCAGAGCTCTCTAAAGCCTGGGAAGTCAATCTTTCTGCTCAGCGTTGGGAACTTACGCCTCGTAATGTTTCTGAAGAGCGGGGATGGGATCGATACGGTTTGGGAGTTACACGCCATTTCACTATGGGAAATGTTTTAGCTGGCGCTGGTTTAGGCGGGGAGAGGGTCCATTATAAAGGTAAAGATGAAGATTCTTGGGGACCTACGTTTTATCTAACGTATAATACCCTAGATGACATGATGGATCCTACGAAAGGCAGCATGATGAGAGTCGCTTTTTGGTGGCCTGATTATGACGAGTTGTTATATAGAATGAACTTGTTCTTTGTAACATCTTTCTCTGAAAATTGGCGTCTCTACTTAAGAGGTGGTTTTGCAGAGGGAGATATGACAGAGGCTGGTCATGCTGTCTATCTTGGCGCTGCTGAAGAACTCTATAGTTATGCCGATAAGCCTATTGAAGCGGAGCGCATGATATGGGTCAATGCTGGCCTTCGAAGAGTTTTCCTCCGCAGTTGGTGGGGAAATCTTACTGCAGAGCTTTTTGGAGGAGCTGGGTGGACTTACGATAATGGAGGTTCCCGCCTTGACAGTGTTTGGGAAACAGGCCTTTCTCTATCGGCTCCGGGGCACTTTTTCGATGGTCGCCTCATGTTCCTGTATAATGACCAGAGTGATTTTAAAGTAGGTTTCTTTATTGGGAAGCCTATATGGAGCCATTATCCCCTGCCCTAGTGGAGGGGTAACATTTTACAACTAAAGCTGACGATCTTTCGGCGGAACTCATGATGGAGGTTGAAGAAAAACATGGCACGGAACATAACCCCTAGGGGGAAAGATTATTCCCAATGGTATCTTGATGTCATTAAGGCAGCGGAGCTTGCAGATTATGCCCCCGTAAGAGGGTGTATGGTTATTCGTCCCACTGGATATGCTCTTTGGGAATCGATACAGCGTTATTTTGATGAAGCTTTTAAAGAAACAGGCCATGTAAATGCCTATTTCCCTCTTCTTATACCCAATTCTTTTTTAGAGAAAGAGGCAGAACATGTTGAGGGGTTTTCTCCAGAGTGTGCAGTTGTTACTCATGCCGGAGGAGAGCCACTTGAGGAACCCTTTGTTATTCGTCCCACTTCAGAAACAGTGATTGGTTATATGTACAGTAAATGGATTCAATCATGGCGTGATCTTCCCATATTGATCAACCAGTGGGCCAATGTTATGCGATGGGAAAAACGGCCTCGACTCTTTTTGCGAACATCAGAATTCCTTTGGCAGGAAGGGCATACTGCCCATGCAACGAAAGAGGAAGCCATGGAAGAAACTCTTAAGATGTTGCGTGTCTACGAAAAAATAATGAAAGAGGTCTTGGCTCTCCCTATTATTCCAGGGGAAAAAACGGCAGGGGAACGTTTCCCAGGGGCTCTCAATACCTTTACCTGTGAAGCCATGATGAGTGATACGAAGGCTCTTCAGGCAGGTACAAGCCATTTCCTTGGGCAAAATTTCTCCAAGGCTTTTAATATACAGTTTCAAAATCAGGATGGAGAGCAGGAATATGCTTGGACTACAAGCTGGGGTGTTTCAACGCGATTAATAGGGGCTTTAATCATGACTCATTCCGACGATGATGGGCTTATTATTCCTCCTCGCATAGCTCCTAATAAGGTTGCTATCCTTCCTATTAGTACGAATGATGATGTTATTGAAAAAACGTTGTTGCCTAAAGCTCTGGAGTTGGCGGACAAACTTAATACAGCCTTAGGCGGACGATATGTTGTTGTAGATAAACAGTTCCATATGCGTCCTGGGGATCGTTTCTTCTCTCATCTTCAGAAAGGAGTTCCTTTGCGCTTAGAACTTGGGGAAAAAGATTTTGCTGCAGGTACTGTTCGTGTGGTTCGAAGAGATACTGGAGATCGAAAAGATATTCCTTTAAACGATGTGGTAATAAAAGTTCCCGAAATCCTTGAAGATATTCAGCACTCTCTCTTCAATAAAGCTCTTTCTTTTAGAAAAGAGCACACCTCTTTTGCTTCTTCCTTCGATGAGTTTAAGATTCGGTTGGAGGAAGAAGGAGGTTTTATAGAGACGTTTTTTGCCGGAACCCCGGAGGATGAGAAGAAGATCAAGGAAGAAACAGGCGCTACTCCTCGGTGTATTCCGCTGGGGGATGCTGAGACGGGGAACTGTTTCTTGACAGGTGCTTCTAATGCTAGAAAGACTATTTTTGCTAAGGCATATTAGATCTTTTATTTGGATATAACGAAAAAGCAGTATTGGAAGCGGGTTCCTCATAAGGAAGGGATCCGCTTTGATTTTTATTTATGGGGGATGGTTAATGTGGAAGATAGACGAACTTTAGCAGTTATCGATATAGGGTCTAACTCCATTAAACTTCTTATAGCTATTTTGCAGGGAGAGGAATTAGTCTCTCTAGATGAACGTATAGAGATTACCCGTTTAAGCGAAGGGCTTGCTAAAGAGGGCTTGCTGCTACCTGAGCCCATGCGTCGAACCATAGAAGGGGTGGAACGATTTGTTTGGGTAGCCAGAGAGGCAGGTGTTTCTCAGATTGTTGTAATAGGTACAATGGCCTTCAGGTCAGCCTCTAATAGCTCTTCTTTTGTTGAAACGCTTCTTGATAGAACTGGAGTTTCTATGAAAATCCTTTCAGGCGATGAAGAGTCGGAATTTGCTTTTCGTGGTGCACTTTCAGGGATATGGGAAGATAAATATCTTTCTCAAAATGTGACTGTTTTTGATATTGGAGGAGGGAGCACAGAGCTTGTTCAGGGGAAAGGGGGAAACATTATACATCGATGGAGCCTTCCCATAGGTTCTGTGGTTTTGACTGAAAAATTTTTACAAAAAACGCCAGTTTCTTCTGAATATGTTCATAAAGTTAGGTTGGAGATCAGAAAGATACTGTCAAACCGCTGGGATTTTCTTTCGCAAGTAGGTACTCTTGTTGGAGTGGGAGGGACAGTTACTGCTATGGTTGCTGTAAAGCTAGGTCTTTACTCTTATACTCCAGAGAGTGTACATGGAATTTCTCTTTCTCTGGGAGAGATTAAACGGCAAATTTTTCTTTATTCTTCAAAAACACTGGAGGAACGCTGTCTCATTCCAGGTTTATCCCCAGGGCGCGCTGATATTATTCTTGCCGGAGCTTGTATTGTAGCGGAAATATTGAATATAGCCCGAGAAGAAAAATTCGTGGTAAGCCATAGAGGATTGAGGCATGGAGTGGCATTACATATCCTTCAGGGGGGCCATTTTTCGTAAATAGAGTAAAGGGAAACGCCTTTAAGAAGATTGCTGAGGAGAGATAAGAATGTTTCCCGTAGGAATTTCTTACGCTTTAATATTAGCAGGAATAACAATTCTTCTGTATGGCCTAGAAGAAAGTAATTGGGCCTTTCGAAGAAGTTTAGGAAGCCGTGGACGAGGGCTATTGTCTCGTTTAGGCAATAGAAAGTCTTCTGCCTTTTCTCTTGGGGTTATTCTATCGGCAATAGCTCAGAGTGGTTCTGCCGCAACAGCTTTTGCTGTTGGATTGGTCGATATCCATGCATTGCCTTATGAGGGTGCTATCCTCGTCATGATGGGGGCAAGTGTGGGGTCTACCCTTTTGGTTCCTCTTCTCGCTATTGACATAGATGTGATGGCTCCTATTTTTTTGATGGGAGGTTTTGTCCTCTGTCATCTGAAGAAAGAGGATTTTCGTAAAATAGGGTGGGTAGTGAGAGGTATTGCTCTGATCCTTACAGGGATGTTTCTTCTTAAATTGGGTTCTTCTATTGCTTTGGAAGGCTCTCCTATCGGCTTCTTTATTGCTCGTCTTGTTGCAAGACCTTTTTGGCTGGGCGTAACGGCTTTTTTCCTTTCAGCCATAACACAAGGAGCGTCTGGTGTAATGGCTATTGGCATCGCTCTTATATCGGCAGGAGTGGCATCGGCGGAGGCCTTCTTCCCCCTCGTATTAGGGGCACGCCTTGGCTCCAGCATTATAGTTTTATTTTTTAGCGTGGGAACCCGTCCCAATGCCCGGCGTCTTGCCTGGCTCTCTTTTGTTTATCGTTGCCTCGGTGTTGCGGCGGGATACCTTTGTATGCCTTTGATCCTTCAGGGAACGAGTTTCTTTATTCCAGTTCCAGAGATGAAACTGGCTGTATATCAGATAGGAGTGAGTATTCTTAACGTTCTCATTTTTTCCCCCTTTGTAAGGCAGTCAGCACTTGTAAGTGGAAGGTGGTTTTCGGAAGAAGAGGCCTGGGATCCAGAGGAGGCCATGTATTTGGATGATTCTCTTACAGATTTCCCTTCGTTAGCGGTGCCGCTTCTTGCGAAAGAAATGACTCGTCTTGCTAATTATGTGGAAACATTTATTTATATGCTTTTTTTTGCACCTCATTATAAAGATCAGATTCTTAAACTTCAGCGAGGAATACCAGCGTTGTTGCAACAGTGCTCAGATTACATGTTTGCAATACCAGTTCCTCTTGATGATCCAGAACAAAAGACATCGTATTCCGCAATTTCGTATTCTCTTATAGCAATGGCTGACCTAGTAGAAATTACTACGGGTAGATTGTATAAGTTATGGAGAAACGGGGCTGGAGAAGGTAGTGCCAGAAATATAGAAGAAAAAATGTGGGAAGAGTACGTCCAATCGTTTATGGGTGTAGTCCGATATAGTATGCGAGCTTTTGCTCTTGACGATGAAGAGAGCGTTCATAAGGCTCTAAGTGTAGAGAAGATTTTTAAAAATTATGATCAACAGATACGACAAACTTTAATTGTTCAGGGTCGGCTTTTCGTGGATCGTAAAGATTCTCTGGATTGGAGGTTACTTACGGTATTGAGGGTGGCTGTAAGTGCTGCTCTCGAAGTGGCCTGGGGGAGCCGATTCCGGGGAATGAAACTTCATTTAGAAGGAAGTGACGGTATTGTTCTTCAAAAAGAAGCAGGAGAAATCTAAGTTAACGCCGGAGATGATTCTTTACTCTGGAGACAAGAAGCGCATTCTCGAAATGGTTCATCAAATGGGAGAAGAGGCTACCAATGCCGTATCGGAAGCGGTACGTTCCCTTATAGAGTGTGACAGCGATCTTGCCCGACACGTTATAGATAATGATGATTCTATCGATATTTTGGAAGTAGATATAGAGCAGGAGTGTCTTGGTTCTATAGCGATGAGACAACCAGTAAGAGAGAACCTTCGTTTTGTATTTGCCGTTGCGAAGATTATTACCGATCTAGAACGGATTGGAGATGAGGCTGTAAATATAGCAGAGAGGGCCTGTTTCCTTAATCAGTATCCATTGCTGAAACCATTGATAGATATTCCCAAAATGATGAATATTTCCACAAACATGTTGCGTGACGCATTGAAGGCTTTTGAAACTAATGATGCAGAGCTCGCAAAAAAAGTTTTTCTAAAGGATCAGGATCTCGATGTTCTTTACTACAATATTTTTGAAGAACTGATACAGATCATAGCTGCTCGGCCAAAAGGAGATTGTGTTACAGTGCAATGTGCTGCAGCCCTCATGTGGGTCGGACGCCACTTAGAGCGCGTGGGGGACCACGCCTCAAATGTGGCAGAAAAAACGTATTTTATAGCGACAGGGGAACGATTGAAACAGATTTTGGGAGAGAAACAAAAAGATACCGGCGCTGAAAAGGATCTTTCATCAGGTATATGAAAAGAGCAATATAACAATATCAAAGGAAGTGGCGAATCTCTTCCATAGTCTTTCGAGGTTTTGATAAAGTCCTTTTATTTTCGCTGGGGTACCCCATAGAGATCATGATATCAATTTTTGTCGAACGGGGAAGATTGAGTTCCTTTTTTACAGCTCTTTCATTTAACCAGCCAAGCATACATGTCCCTAAACCGAAGTCTGTTGCTTGTAGAACTATGTGCTCGCAAGCAATTGCTACATCCATAAGGCTAAATTGGACCCCTCGGAATAATCCTCCAAGAGCAGAAGAGTATCGAGAACGTTCTGTAATAACAACCAATAGCACAGGAGCGGAGGCGGCAAAAGAGTTCATTGAATATGCTCCTCCAAAAGCGGCATGAGCTAAAGAAGCTACTTTATCAGGAGTATGAGCTACCAAAAAGGTCCACGGCTGAGAGTTACAGGCGGAAGGCGCTAAACGAGCTGCTTCTAAGCACTTCTCTATAATAGGTACAGACACTGGCTGTGGACTGTATTTTCTCACACTGTATCTTTTTTGAACAAGCTCCTCAAAGTCCAAAACTATACCCCCCCTTGTCTTTTACTGTGGATTCTATTGTAGATACTCTTATAAAAAAAGGTCAAGAGAGAAGACAAGCCTTATTTGAACGGCACACTCTGTTGGGGTTGCTCTTTAAAAATTATTCGTGAATGCTTCCTTTTATCAAATCAAAAGGAGGCATAGAAATAGATCATGTTTTTTAGTGCTTTTTTGCTTTTTCTTGTTTTTGAGAGTTGACTTCTTCCTGAAAAATGGTATTATACCCTTCGCGCCGCCCGAGAGGCGGAGCGAAAGAACCTTGAGAAGTGAATAGGTGAGACAAAGAAATCAAGCCAGTCAATT
>ENA-UOOE01002015-UOOE01002015.1-fermentation-metagenome-genome-assembly--contig:-NODE-2015-length-15501-cov-4.213389_pt1 | contig 15501 bp, 13 predicted proteins | sample MGYA00245776_ERZ724021 | MGnify/ENA primary metagenome ERZ724021 (study PRJEB28704, sample SAMN03018321) | fermentation metagenome | biome: anthropogenic terrestrial biome; feature: soil; material... | reverse complement strand
AAAGCTTTATGGATTGCGCTTGCAGGTGGGCGTAAAATGGTAATTGCCAATAAACTGAAAAATGAACTTGTAAATCTGGTGGGAATTGAGGATACTAATATACTAATGTCAAATTTTAGGGGAAATTCATCTCTTGAAAGTCTTGGTCCCATTGTGGGAATGTCAAAGATCATAAGGGGAGAAATGAGCAGGGATGAATACAAAGTGCAGTACGGTCATAGAGGACCTCATGAATTTGAACTATCCATACCAGATTCTCTAGAGGATGAAACCTGGTTTAATAACCAAATAGAGGAATTACGAAAATCAAATACAAATGTAGAAAGTCTGCTGGATAAGCAGAAGACAGAATATGAAAATGCTTTAAAGGAATTGAAAAAGCGCTTTCCTCGGAAAGTACGAAGCATTGAGAAAAAAATGATAAAGGCAAATAAAGCAGCACGTCTCAGGGAATCAGTGCGTTCAGAGTGGACCAGGGCATTTAGAGTGAATCGTGCTTTTGCCCTTAAAGCAGGGGAACTTACAGGCATAGAAGATAATGTATTTTTTTTATACATTGATGAAGTTTTAAATCTGCTTTTAGGAGATGATTCTGCAGTAGGACATATTGCTGCAAGAAAAGATAATTATAATAAGTATAAAAAATTGCCTCCTCTGCCATCCATTATCCGTGGGACTTTCAATGCTTTTGATTGGTCACAAAACCCAAATAGAAGAAGTGACTATTATGACTCTAATGCAGCTGCAGCTGGCCAATCTGATTCTGGGACACTAAAGGGATTTGCAGGAGCAGCAGGGAAAGTAGAAGGAATTGTGAGAGTTATTATAAATCCTGAAGAGGGAGAAAATCTTAAAACAGGTGAGGTTTTAGTAGCAGCTACTACTAATGTAGGTTGGACGCCTCTTTTTCCCCGGGCCGCAGCTATAATTACAGATATTGGTGCACCATTATCTCATGCTGCCATAGTTGCCAGAGAACTTGGCATTCCAGCGGTAGTTGGATGTGGTAATGCCACTAGAAGACTTAATACGGGAGATAGAGTCATAGTTGATGGTGGACATGGAATTGTGCAGATTGTCAGTGGAAATGATTGTGTGTCAGAAGATTCATATGGTAAAATGTAATTACAATTTTAAGTCATTAAATGAATTGTTGGTATTAGGAGTTGAATTTATGAATTTACCAGAGAAAAAATTCATTACTATTGATGAATTTTATAAAATGAAGGAAGAAACTGATGATATATTAGAATATATCGATGGAGTTGTATATATGTCTCCTTCACCATCTATAAAACATCAAAGAGTATCAGGTAGATTATATGTTAAATTATTTGATTTTTTAGAGGGAAGGGAATGTGAAGTATTTTCAGCACCTTACAATGTACAGCTGCATAGTGAAGAGTTTGAAGGAGATAGAGTAGTAATACCAGATATTTCGGTTATTTGTGATAAAACCGGTATAGAAGACAATAAATATGTTGGTATACCTACTCTTATAATGGAAATAGTATCACCTTCTAATCAATCAAATGACTTGGTGGTAAAACTAAACTTATATATGAAATATGGTGTTAAAGAATATTGGATTGTAAATCCTATAATTAATACGGTGCAAATATATAGCCTTAATGATGATGGATTATATGATCAACTTGATGTTGTTAAAAATAGTGGTAGTATAGCATCCAGTATTTTTACTGGATTTACTGTAGATGTAGAAGAGTTGTTTTAATATAAAAAGATTGTAATAGACGCAGTTGGAATTGATTTACACAGATCTAACTGCGTTTATTTTTATTTTTTTGCGAAGTTTTATTAAATCATAGTAATTTACAAGTATTTTATGATAAAATGATAATTAATATGTTAATTAATTCATAATTTGATTATAGGGGAGGGCGGAGTATATGCAAGACAAGATAGTGCTTGCGGAAGATGAACCCATTACTAGAATGGATATTTTTGAAATACTTACATGTTGTGGATATAATGTGGTTGGAAAAGCCTCTGATGGACTTGAAGCTGTTGAATTGTGCAGGATAAATAGGCCAAATCTAGTCATTATGGATATAAAGATGCCAAACCTGGATGGCATACAGGCTGCTAAAATTATAGCAAAGGAAAATTTGGCAGATGCTATAGTTATGCTTACAGCTTATAGCGGAAAAGAATTTATGGATAAGGTAAAAGAAGTTGGTGCTATAGGGTATGTTGTAAAACCTATAGATGAAAGAAATTTAATTCCACAAATTGAAATTGCCATATCAAAAAGTAAGGAAATAAAAAACATTAAAGATGAGGCAGCTTGCGCCAAGCAAAAAATTGAAGATATGAAGGTAATATATAGAGCTAAAGAGATGTTAATGGACAGGTATTCTATAAAAGAAGAAGATGCCTATAAGAGAATAAGAAAGCTTAGCATGGATAGGCAGTGCTCTATTTTAAACACTTCAAGAAGTTTAATAAGAGGATATGAAAGGTAGATTAACATGCTTAGAAAATTGTGCAGGACATACACAAACTTATCCCAGGAAGATATAAAAATTTTAGAAAATATGGAAAAGTATCTTCAAAGTGTATCCAATCTAGTTAAAGCGGATATTTTTATTGACTGTCTAACCAGAGAATCAGGAACTGCCATTGTAGTTTCGGAAGCTAAGCCTTCAAATTCCATATCTCTATATAGGGGAACAGTAGTGGGTGAACTTGCTTTAATGAAAAATGAACCAGCTGCACTTAGAACGCTTCAGATAGGCATGGGAACTTCAGATTTAAAGGCAATTACCCAGGAAAATAAAGTAGTAAAACAAAATACGGTACCTATTAAAAATAGTGAGGATAAAGTAATAGGTGTGCTTATAATGGAAAAAGACATAACTGAGGATTTAAGTAAAAATAGAAATATGGAAATATTGTCTGAAACCACAGAACAGTTAAGTCAGACACTCATGAATTTAAAGAGTCCAGAACTATCTAATACTGTAGATTTTAATCTGATTAATGATGCTGTTATTATATTTAATGAGTGTGGAATTTCTATTTATGCTAACCATATTGCAGAGGATATTTACATAAAACTTGGTTATAAAGATAAGATTGTGGGAATGAAATTTGATAACCTTGTTTTAAGTAAAACCAGTTTTTCCAAAATATTAAAAGAGAATAATTCTATATTATCTGAAGTTTCAATAGGAAATTTTTCGCTGCAGATAAAGTATGCTGTTCTTAAAAAAAATAATAGTATATGTGGTGTTGTTATGTTAATTAAGGACATAACAGATATAAAAGAAAAAGAAAAGCAGCTTATTCTAAAAGCTGTGGCAATAAGAGAAATACATCATAGAGTTAAGAATAATCTTCAAACTATAGCAAGTATTTTAAGGCTGCAATCCAGGAGGATAAATAACGAAGAAGCTAAAAAAGCCTTTAAAGAGAGCATAGGCAGAATACTTAGTATAGCTGCAACTCATGAGGTGCTGGCACAAAACGGAATTGATGATGTGGATATAAAAAATATACTATCCAAAATTAAAGATAATGCCATTAGAAACTTTATTCAATGCAATAAACAAATAGATATAAAATTTATTGGAGATAGTTTTTATGTGGACTCGGACAAGGCTACATCTATAGCTATAGTGTTAAATGAATTACTTCAAAATTCCCTTCAGCATGCTTTTGTAGATAAAAATGAAGGATTTATAGAGATAATTATAAAAAAAGGTATTATGTATTCCAATATATCAGTTATTGACAGTGGAAAAGGATTTGATATAAATCTAGTTAAAAATGAAAGCTTGGGACTGGACATTGTAAAAAGTATAGTAAAGGATAAATTAAATGGGGATATAAATATTGATTCAAGTAAAAGCGGGACAAAAGCAGTTTTTTGCTTTAAAAATTAATATAGTAAAGCGTATTGAGGATGCATTAAATTATAGGAGAATATTTTATTAATTTTTTATAAAAATACTCTTTACATTGATAAATTGTTATGATAAACTGTGTATAAATTATAAATGAAATGCAATGGAGCATTTCATTCAAAGTTTATAATTTTTGTTTAAAAATTTATAAATAGTTAGAGAGCAGCGGAGCTTAAAATATTTTAGGTATTTTAAGCTCTTTTTTCATCTAGTGGCCTTAAAGGGAGGTGTACCAAAATAGTAAATGACAAAATATTAAGTGTAGGAATTGACATTGGTACCACCACTACACAAGTTATATTTAGTGAAATCACAATACAAAATACAGCAGGTTCTTTTTTTGTACCAAAAGTTAAAATTGTAGATAAAAGAATAACTTATAAAGGTAAAATATACTTTACCCCACTGGTATCCAGAAAAAGCATAAATTTAGAAAAGCTAAAATCTATAATACAGCAGGAATATAATAGAGCCAATGTGAAAAAAGAACACATTTCTACCGGGGCAATAATAATAACCGGGGAAACTGCAAGGAAAGAAAATGCACAGCAGGTTTTAAATATTCTTTCAGACTTTGCAGGGGATTTTGTAGTGGCAACTGCCGGGGCTGATCTGGAATCAATACTGGCAGCATATGGGGCTGGAGCTTATAAGGTTTCTAAAAATATTTCCGGAAAAGTTGTAAATTTTGATATAGGAGGTGGTACAACTAATGCATGTGTGTTTGATGAAGGAAAAATAGTGGATTCCTTTGCCCTGCATATAGGGGGAAAGTTAATTGAATTTGATGACAGCGGTAATGTAATTTACATATCTGAAAAGATAGAAAGGCTGCTGGAAAGCTTAAATTTAAATATCATTATTGGCAGCAAGCCTAAATTTTGTGATTTAAATATGCTTGTAAGTAAATTTGCAGATATTATTTTTAAAATTGGAAGTAACATAAATTTATCTTCAGAAGAAAGGGAGCTTTTTATCCAGCATAAAAATAAAGAATTGACGGCACAAATATTTATGTTTTCAGGAGGGGTTGCGGAATTTATATATAGTGATTATGAGGTAAATACACTGCAGGATACTTTAAAGTACAAAGATATAGGACCACTTCTAGGAGTGTATATAAGAGGCATTTTAAAGGAAGGCAAATATAAATTTTTGGAGCCAAAGGAAAAAATAAGGGCCACAGTAATAGGGGCAGGAAGCCATTCTATAAAAATAAGCGGAAGTACCATAATTTTTGATGAAGACATACTGCCAATAAAAAATATACCTATTATAAAGATAAAGGATGATTTGTTGGAAGACCAAGATGTGATGTATGAATATGTATCAGAAAAAATTAAGCTGTATGATGATTCTATGGTGGCCATTTCCTTTAAGGGACCATTAAGCCCTTCTTATAGGCAAATACAGCTAATGGCTGGAGGAATAATAAAATGTTTTAAAATTATAAAGGATTACCCAATTATAGTTGTGGTAGAAAATGATTTTGCAAAGGCACTTGGACAGACAATAAAAGCTGGGTGTAATTTTTCTAGAAAAGTAATATGTATAGACGGAATTTCCACTGACAACGGAGATTATATAGATATTGGAAAATCTGTAGGGGGAATTATACCTGTTGCTGTGAAAACTTTAATATTTAACAATTAATTCATTGATGGAAATTATAAATAGTTTTGGGAGGGTTTTTAATGCAAAGTGAATTAAAGAAGACATTATCACCATTTCAACTTTGGGCTATTATAGTTGGTATGGTTATATCAGGTATGTATTTTGGATGGAATAATGCATTGGCATTTGCAGGACCGGTGGGGTTTATAATAGCAATAGTAATTGTAACTATTTTTTATACTGCTTTTATGTTCAGTTATGCAGAACTTTCCACTGCTATACCTGATGCAGGAGGGTCTGCCGAATATGCAACTAGGGCTATGGGAAGATTTGGAGGTTTTTTGGCAGGCTTTTCTTCTGTAGTTGAATTTTTATTTGCTACGCCAGCTATAGCTATATCTATTGGCGCCTATGTTCATTTTATAATACCGGCTGTACCCACAACTGCGTCTGCCCTTGTATCTCACGGGATTTTTGTGATTATAAATTGTGGGGGAGTTAAAACTGCGGCTATTATTGAGACTGTAGTTACTATTGTTGCCATTGTAGGACTTGTAATATTTGCAGGTGCCAGTTTTACCCACATTGATATTACAAGAATAGTAGGACAGGGTGCTTTCCGTGGAGGGGTTGGAGGCGTATTTAATGCTATACCATTTGCCATATGGTTCTATTTAGCTGCAGAAGGAGGGGCAATGTCTGCAGAAGAATGTAAAAATCCAAAGAAAGATGTACCTAAGGGCTTTATACTTGCCATACTTACTCTTGTAGTGCTGGCACTTGTTACTTTTGTATGTACTGCAGGAGTAATGGATGCTAAGGCACTTGGTTCGACTGATTCACCTCTTCCTGATGCACTTGATGTAATATATGGAAAAGGAAATGCATTTTCTAAATTGATGAGTTTTATAGGACTTTTTGGGCTTATAGCCAGTCTTCATGGAATAATAATTGGGTATTCAAGACAGATATTCGCAATGTCCAGGTCAAGATATTTACCTAAATTTTTATCAAAAGTAAATTCGAAAGCCTCACCTGTAGCGGCAACAATTATACCAAGTCTTATAGGAATGCTATTTGTACTTTTAAATAGTACCGCAGTAATTATAGTGATTTCAAGTTTTGGAGCTATTGCACTTCATGCAGTGAGTATGGCTGCACTGTTAATTTTAAGAAAAAAAGAACCTGATTTAGAAAGACCATATAAAGTTTCGATTACACTTCCTATAATATCTCTTGTACTTGATGTAATTTTACTTGTGACTGTTGGGTATTCAAATATATCAACTGTATCTTTTGTAATAGGTGCTTATGTACTGGCCATCATATATTATTTTGTGTATTCAAGATTTACTGAAGTATCATCAGAAAAGGAGGTATCACAAAAAATTACAGAACAGGATAGGGCAATTTAAATATATTTAAGACAGGTGATTTCTATGAATTTAAAGACTATTTTATTTAATAAAGTATACAAATTTAAGGATATAAAAGATTTACTGGCTAAGGCCAATGAAAAAAAATCTGGAGATGCCCTTGCAGGAATTGCAGCCTGCAGCACTTCAGAGAGAATTGCTGCAAAAATTGTATTGGCAGATATAACTTTAGAAGATCTTAGAAATAATCCCGTTGTTCCCTATGAAAAAGATGAAGTAACAAGAATTATACAAGATTCCATAGATAAGTTTGCTTACAATAAAATAAAGCATATGACAGTGGGAGAACTTAGAGAGTTTATATTGAGTGCCAAAGAAAGAGATATAAAATTAATAAGAGATGGATTAACTGCGGAAATGATTTCCGCAGTGACAAAACTTATGAGCAATATGGATCTTATATATGCTGCACAGAAAATTTGTAATACCGCATGCTGTAATACTAAAATTGGAGAAAGAGGAACTCTTTCTTCAAGACTTCAGCCAAACCATCCAACGGATGATATAGAGGGAATAATGGCATCGGTTATGGAAGGACTAAGTTATGGTATAGGTGATGCCGTAATTGGATTGAATCCTGTAAATGACAGCATAGATAGTGTATACAGAATTTTGTGTAAATTTAAGGAGTTTACTTCTGAATGGCATATTCCAACTCAAAATTGTGTACTTTCCCATGTAACTACCCAAATGGAAGTTTTAAAGAGGGGAGCACCTATGGACTTGATGTTTCAAAGCATAGCGGGCTCAGAAATATCCAACAGGAGTTTTGGCATAAATACTGCCCTTATGGATGAGGCCTACTTCCTTATGAGAGAAAATAAGTATTCAAAGGGAGCAAATTTTATGTATTTTGAAACGGGACAGGGTTCAGAACTTTCCTCGGATGGAAACAATGGTGCGGATCAACTTACCATGGAAGCCAGGTGCTATGGTTTTGCTAAAAGGTATAATCCATTTTTAGTAAATACAGTGGTAGGATTTATAGGTCCTGAATATTTGTATGATGGAAGTCAGGTTATAAGGGCGGGACTTGAAGATCACTTTATGGGTAAACTTACGGGATTGCCTATGGGAGTTGATGTATGCTACACAAACCATATGAAGGCAGAACAAAATGACATGGATAATCTAGCAATGCTTTTAACAAATGCTAATTGTGCTTACTTTATGGGAATTCCCTGTGCTGATGATGTAATGCTTATGTACCAATCTACAAGTTATCATGATATTGCAACTCTTAGAGAAATTACAGGTAAAACTCCCATTAAAGAATTTGAAAGAAGATTGGAACAGCTGGGTATTTTACAAAATGGAAAGCTTACAGATATAGCGGGAGATGCTTCATTGTTTTTAAAAAAATCAATGGTCTAGTGAGGTGAAATTATGGATAGCAATTATGAAATATATAAGCGTATGAAAAAATCAACAAATGCAAGAATTTGTGTGGGCAGGGCAGGAACTAGGTATAAAACTGAAACTCTTCTAAAATTGAGAGCAGATCATGCAGTGGCAATGGATGCAGTTTGGTCACATGTAGATGAAAGTATTATAGATAAGCTTAATTTTTTAAAGGTTCAAACCATGGTAAAAGATAAGGAACAGTATATACAAAGACCTGACCTTGGAAGAAAATTTTCCAAAGAAACTATAGAGTATATAAAGAATAACTGTATAAGGAATCCAGATGTTCAAATAATAGCTGGAGATGGATTAAGTTCCCCGGCTATTACAGTTAATTTAGAAGATATATACTGTATAATAATTGACGGACTTAAAGCAAAAGGATATAAAATAGGAACTCCTATATTTGTAAAATATGCCAGGGTAGCTACTATGGATAAAATAAGCGAGGCATTGGATGCGAAAGTTACCATTATCCTTATAGGTGAAAGACCCGGACTTGCAACAGGTGAAAGTATGAGCAGCTATATGGCTTATAGATCAAGTACTAAAAAGCCTGAATCTCAAAGAACTGTGATTTCAAATATACATAAAAGTGGTACTCCTCCAGTGGAAGCAGGGGCACAAATTGTATATTTGGTAGATTTGATGATGAAGGAAAAGAAAAGCGGTATTGAACTTAGGATATCAAGTGACATGAAATTAACTTAAAAGATCTGCTGCACAACTAACTGGATAGTTTGGCTGTGGGCAGATCTTTTTTATTTGAGCTAATAATTAAGAGTTTTTGTTTTAAAATCTAATGGGATATAGAAAATAATAATTTATTAATAGCCTTATCTATACTTGTATCATTTGGATTATTAAGCCATTTGGAAGAAATCACAATATATGTACGGTTGACGGATTTACTTTTTAAATAGGAGTAGATTATTTGAGATTCGTCCATTTTTTCCTTATGGAGTTCTGTGGACTTTTTTATAGTTTTATTATTAAAATAGAATAAAATATTACTTTTCAAAAAAGATTTCAATTTTTGAAAATTAATGTTTTCCAAATAACATTTTTTACTAAAAATAACTTTATTTCCTTTAATAAGAAAAAATTTCACACTATTATATTCCAAATATTCCAGCAAAGCTATATTCTTATTCTTTTTTGTGAATTTAGAGATTTTGGCTTTATTTAGCAGATAATTTACTGCACTTATATAATCTCTATATTTAGCGGCACTTTCAAAATTAAATTTCTCTGATGCTTTATTCATGTTGTATTCCATTTCTTCAATAATACTTTTATCAGTGCCGTTAAGCAGATTTATTATTTTATCAAAAATAGAGGAGTACTGTTTTTTTTCAGTACTGCCTAAGCACATACCTAAACATAAGCCTAAAGAATAATTTAAACAGCATGAAGCTTTTTGGAAATTGTTGCTGCAAAATATTTTGCAGCATTCCTTTATGCCTTGAATGCCTCGTTCTACTGTGTTTCTACTTGAGTATGGTCCAAAATAAAGATTTCCGTCATTTTTTACATATTCATTGGAGATTTTAATATCAGGATATTTCTGGTTAATCTTTATATAGCAATAAGATTGGGTATTCTTCATTTGTCTGTTATATATAGGCTTTATTTGTTTTATTAATTTACATTCCAGCATAAGGGCTTCAAATTCTGTATCTGTAAGTATATAGTCAAAATCTCTTAGGTTTTTGACTAACTTTAGAACTTTTGGAGTATGTGATCTTGAATTTTGAAAATATGATGCAACTCTGCTTTTTAGATTCTTTGATTTTCCTACATATATAACACTATTAAGGGAATCCTTCATGAGGTATACGCCAGGAGAAGAAGGAAGTTTTTCAATTTTTTCTTTTAAATCCATAGACTTTTCTCCTAAACACATATATGATTTGATTATAGTATAGATTAAAGCTGTAATATATACAAGAGAATTCTGTAGATTATAGTATGGTTGACTAATCAACTGTATTATGTTATTTTATCTAATGAAAGGGGTAAAATAGAATTGAATGATAAAGCACAAACTTTAATTAAGTTAACTAACAATATATATAGATGTACCCAGGTTTATATTGATAAAAAACTAAAAAAATATAATCTTACTACAGGTACATACCCATATTTACTTGTATTGAGTAAAAAAGAAGGTATAAGCCAAAGTGACATAAGCAGAGAACTTAATGTAGATAAATCCATGTCTGCAAGAACCATTAAAAGATTAATATCACTGGGTTATATAAAAAAAGAGGAAAATAAGGAAGATATAAGAGCATATAAACTCTATATAACGGATAAAGCAAAAGCTATAATTCCTGAAATTATAGAAACTATTCATAATTGGATTGATATTTTAATATATGGAAATGATGAAAAGGACATAAAAATATCTATAGAATTTTTAGAACAAGTTTTAGAAAATGGGAAAAAATATAGGGAGAAAAACTGCGAAAGGATGAAAAAGAATTGAATAAGACCGAAAATCAAACCTATGAAAAAAGATGGATAATTTTATTTACTGTTATTTCAGCTACTTTTATGGCCACATTGGATGGAAGCATTGTAAATGTGGCCCTACCTAATATGTCAGATAAACTAAATGTTAATATGGCACAAATTTCATGGGTGGTTACCAGCTTTCTTATAACCATTTCAGCTACCATTTTAATATTTGGAAGACTTGGGGATATAAAAGGAAAAATGAAAGTGTTTAAATTTGGAGTAGTGGTTTTCACATTAGGCTCCCTTTTATGTGGATTTACACATTCCCTGCCTCTACTTGTAACTGCAAGAGTTATACAGGCAGTGGGAGCTGCTGCTACAATGGCCACCAATCAAGGAATTATAACTCAGGTTTTTCCAAAACATGAAAGGGGTAGAGCACTTGGACTGATAGGCACTTTTGTTGCACTGGGTTCTATGGCAGGTCCACCTATTGGAGGGCTAATTGTCTCTGCTGTAAGCTGGGAATATATATTTTTAATCAATGTGCCTATTGGGATAATTGTATTTATAATGGCAATGAAAGTACTACCAAAATCTCATGATGTAGTTGAAGAAAAAGTAGATGGAAAAGGCTCTCTTCTATTTACTGTATTTATAGTACTTTTATTTGGAGCACTGCTTCAAGGCCAGAGCATAGGATACAATAATCCTTTTGTAATAAGTGCCTTTATTATTTCATTTGTATCCTTTGTAATATTTATTATTGTAGAAAATAAAATACAAGTTCCCCTGCTTGAACTTGGAATTTTTAAGAACAGCTTATTTTCTATAAGTATAATATGTGCCTTTATTTCTTTTATTTGTATTGGTGCTTCAAATATAATATTACCCTTTTATTTTCAGGATGTATTAAAGTTTTCACCTGCTGCAACAGGGCTATTTATGATGGTATCCCCTGTGGTATTATCTATAGTGGCTCCTATTAGCGGATATATGTCAGATAAGATTGGCTCGGAAATACTTACATTAATTGGTCTTTTGCTTACAAGCATAGGTCTGTTTTTAATATCCAGTTTAAGTGAAAAATCTTCTCTAATTATTTTAGTAGTATATATAGTAGTTATGACTATAGGAAATGGAATGTTTCAATCCCCTAATAATTCACTGGTTATGTCAACTGTATCTAAAAATAAACTTGGTATAGCCGGAAGTGTAAATGCACTTATTAGAAATCTGGGGTTGGTTTTAGGTACAGCTGTTGCCACTTTACTTCTGTATAATAGAATGAGTTACAGGATTGGATATAGGGTAGTGGATTATGTTAAGGGCAGGGATGATATATTTATCTATGGAATGAGATGGGTATACATATCTGCTGGAATTTTATGTTTAGTGGGAGTTGCAATCACAGCTTTAAGGTTTTATCGCAATAAAGGAGATGAAATCAAACTTAAAATGAAAAAATCAAAAACATCGGAAGATAATGCAATTTGACATATTATTTAAATTAGAAGAATATAATAGAGGGTGAAAGCGTGTATATGAAAGGAATCCGGAATGATTTACTTTAGGTATCCTCATAAATATAAATATCCTTTTGAAGCTGAAGAGCCCTATTATCGTAATGACACTTACAAAGAAGATCTTAAAAAATCCATAAAACTGCAGGAACAAAAGCTTGCCCCTGCTAATTTTAGCATACAGTATCCATTTATAGATCCTTTAAATTATAAAGGAAGTGGTGTGGGTAAAGTCAATAATGAAATTATAAATCAGGTAAGTGAACTTTTTAAAAAACAGGTACTTCAAATTGGAGCTGTAGACTTTAATGAGGTGCTTGGAAATTATGAAGTGATGTTAAATAAAAATGGGATTTTAAGCATATTGTTCAGCATGTATATTTATGTAAATAGGGCAGCCCACGGTTCTACTTTGTATTCTTCTATGACAGCCAATGTAAAAACTGGTCAAATTTATAGTTTTAGTGATCTTTTTAATAGCAAAGTATATTATAAGGGATTTCTAGATCCTATAGCAAAGCAGTATATCAAAGAAAATAATATTACTTTAATTAATGAATACAATGGGATTACTGAAAATCAGCAATTTTATTTAACTCCTAATAGTTTAGTGCTTTATTATCAAATTTATGAATATACGCCTTATTATTATGGACTGTTTAAAATAGAAATTCCATATGAGAAAATAGCCAATATTCTGAGTCCTAGAGGACCTATAGCTAAGCTGATGAGATAAAAATATAAAGTACATGAATACGTTCTTGTAAATTCATGTACTTTATATTTTTATATCTATTTCAGAAAAAAATAATCATTAACATATTGATAGTATCCAAAAAAGATACTATAATATTTATATACTATTTGAAAAAAGTACTCTTTATAAGTAAACTGCATCTTAGCCTCTAAATCACTTGATAGGAGTACAAGCGATTACTTTAAAGGAGTTAAAATCTTAATGATATTAAAAAAATTTGATAAAAATTATAATTTTGTTTCTGTATTTAATACAGAAAATGGATTTTACATGAGAACGGGAATATTAAATAGTTCGGGAAAAGACACTGGAATAGAAGCATTCCAATCTTCTTTTCCCGAACTTATAGATATAGGAATTATGGGTCATTGTATTCATGGAAAATCTGGATTGTGCTTAAAAGCAGGAGTTCAATGCTATCAAAATGGTATGAATATACAGGATGAAAATATGAGTTTAGAAAATTATATTAGAATAATAGATGAAATAAAAGGAAAGACTTTTCAAGTAGCACTTGGGGGAAGAGGTGATCCTAATAAACATGAAAATTTTGCCGAAATATTGAAATATACATGGATGAATAATATTGTTCCCAATTATACCACATCAGGATTTTTATTGGATGAGGTGGAAGTAGAACTAACAAAAAAATATTGTGGTGCAGTTGCAGTTTCATGGTATTCTGAAGAATATACTATAGAGGCCATAGATATGTTTAAAAATTCAGGTGTAAAAGTCAATATTCATTATGTATTAAGTGACAAGAGTATAGAAAAAGCTTTGTATATGCTTAAAAATAATAGTTTTCCAAATGGAATAAATGCAGTTATATTTTTAATACATAAGCCTGTAGGTCTGGGAAAAGAAGATAATGTTTTAAAATATGAAGATATACCTGTGAGAAGTTTTTTTAGTAATATAATGTCAAAAAAATATCCCTTCAAAATAGGTTTTGACAGTTGTAGTGTGCCAGCACTAATAAATTTTAATAATAATTTTAATATCTGCAGTATTGATACCTGTGAAGCAGCTAGATGGTCTATGTATATTACTCCAGATATGAAAGCTCTACCCTGTAGTTTTGATCAGGAATTAAAATGGTCTGTGGACTTAAAAGATAAAAGTATAGATGATGCCTGGAACAGTGATATATTTGAAAATTTTAGAAATAAACTAAAAAAATCATGTCCCCATTGCAGGGAAAAAGTTAATTGCATGGGAGGATGCCCATTATGCAGAAGTATTATATTATGCAATAGAGAGGAAATGTATAAATTATGAAAATAAGAATGGATTTTGTTACCAATAGTTCTTCATCAAGTTTTATCTTAGGTGTAAAAGATGAACTGACAAAGGAAAAAATATTAAATATGATGAAAGTACCTGAAGATTCACTTCTGAGAGGATTAGCTGAGGAGTTTGCTTCTATTATTTATTCAAACTCATCAAAATTTAAATTAGATGAAATATTAGAAGATTACGGATGTGAGGATATTTCCGAATTGCCAGATATGTATAAGAAAATAATTGGTAATGATGAATTTATATTTTATGAAGGTGCAGTATCAGATGAAATAAGTAATATCTATAGTACTTTATGTCATATGGATTTTGATCATGAAGATGAAAATTTTATATTTTATAAGGAAGCTGGATATTAGAGAAGATACGAATAGTCAATTTGGATTATTGCCTATTCGTGTATATAAAATTTAACATAAACTGCCTTACCAATAACTTTGAAAGAATCTTCTTCTAGTTCTTCTTTAGACAAGGCTATAGGGTTATATTTATGATTTTCTGGTAATATTATTAAGTTATCTCCACATTTTAATACTCTTCTTAGTATAATACCCATATTTTTCACCTGTATAAGCATTAATTTATTATCTTCTATATAATCTTGTTTACAAATACACACTAAATCGTCTTTAAATATACGGGCATTTGACATGCTGTTATCTTTAACTTTGAAGAAAAAGTAATTTTTAGAAAGCTCCTGAGGCTTGTCAAAATATTCATATCCGCTGATATTTTCAGCGATAAATAGTGATGGATGATTTTTAGTAATTTGAAATATAGGAATCCTTGAGAGGTAATTGGATTCCACTTTTTTTATGTTTGTTACGCCAATTAGATAATCTATTGAAACATTAAAATAATCTGATAAAAGCTTCAGTGTTTCAATATTAGGTTGTAGTCTTCCAAGTTCATATTTTGATATATTTGCCTTGGTGAGATTTAAAATTGAAGCAATTGCTCCCTGGGTCAAATTGTTTTCTTCTCTAAGTTCTCTAAGTCTCATTGCAAAATTCATAACTGTACCAACTCCCAAGTATATTTTATAATAAATACAATAAAAACCATATTTTATT
>ENA-UOOE01002013-UOOE01002013.1-fermentation-metagenome-genome-assembly--contig:-NODE-2013-length-15517-cov-5.041068_pt1 | contig 15517 bp, 21 predicted proteins | sample MGYA00245776_ERZ724021 | MGnify/ENA primary metagenome ERZ724021 (study PRJEB28704, sample SAMN03018321) | fermentation metagenome | biome: anthropogenic terrestrial biome; feature: soil; material... | reverse complement strand
GCAAAATAAAAAAGCTATCTCTAGCTCCTATTTTACCTTCATATTCTATTATGCAATATAGTCTTGCCCTGTAATTTCTTTGAACTGGTCTGCTGTTAAATCCCCATTTGCTACAGCCCATTTTAAATCATCTATCGTAAGATAACCTAATGTGTAAAACATTTTATAAAAATCATATCCTAACATATTCAATCTCCTAACTTGATTTCAAACTATTTATAGCGTTTATAATAGCCTCTACTAATTCAGCGTTTTGGTTTGAACTAGTAAAGGCTTTGTTGAAAATAAAAAGCGCCTGTGAAATTGTTTTTATTTGGCCATCCATTGTTATTGGTATTGGGCTTAATTCATCAAATACAACTGCTTTTGTGCTTACATCTATATGATATTTTATCACCCTGCTGAATTCATCTGAATATGCTCCATAATCTAAATCTATATATGTTATTCCATTCCAGATTGGCCTTTCTTCTGTAGCATCTATTTGTTCTCCTGTGTCTAATATAATAGCTCCTGTTTGGCTATCATAGATTATTCTTCTGCCTAAATTCATTTAATCACTCTCCTATTCTATTGCTAACCAATTATAAGTTGTATTACTTATAAAATCATTATCCTCGTTTCTGGAAAATCCGTTTGTGCTAAAAATTATCTTACTGATTTTACCAGTACCAGGAACGTATGATATAATAGGGGAGTGAATGTCTAACCAATAAGTGCCTGCATTGCCTCTATAATTAGGAATACACATAATAACAGTTGATGGAGTAAAATTTAATGTAGTAATAGAAGCATGCCCTATACTATCAAATGTTCCAGTTCCACTAGCATATTTCTTACCTCCTAAGCTTTCTATATCAGCACTTCCTTGTATCCCAAAATAGCTTTTTCCCGCTACTAAATTAGGCGCTATTAAATTAGGCTCACCTTTTACAGTTATGGCTTCATCATATATTCCTGCTGGTTTTACTATATTACTTGTCCCTGGTGTTACTGTTTGTGATCCTGTAGCTTGTACGGGTAAAGTACCTGTTATAAATCCATCTCTGGTAGTAGCTTTTTTACCTTGCCTTATATCTGTAGTTAATGCGTCTCCATCACCTCCTTTACCCGATAAGATAAAAGAATCTGAACTGCTTTCATATGAAAGTATAGCCGGTAGATTAGTCCTCACATTTGTTACAGCATTGCCAAAATAATCTTTAATTGGTTTTACTCCTGTAGAGCTTACATTCAAGGATATTTCTCCTGTACTAGCTGCATTAAACTTAACTATCAACAATTGATTATCTTTTAATGTAAATCCCTCTGGCGCTGATACCGAATAGGCATTACCCGAATTAGATGTTGTACCTAGATAAAGTATTTTATTATCAACTTCATCTTTTGTATAAGTATCTGTTTTATCTGCTTTAGTAGTAGGATTAAAATTACCGTCATGCCAAATCCTTCTCCAAGGTTGCCAATCTGCAAAATTTGTATCTGTGCCTTCTCCCATGCTTCCTTGTCTCATGTAATATTCATTATCATTGTGTCCTGTAATAATTTGAAATACAGAACTTAAACCACGAGACACAATTAATTGACCATAACTAATATCCGCACCTGTAGGTATATTAGTATAACCAGATGTTGTACCATGTAGTCTATAAAAACCAGATGTAAGAACCGTATTTAAATCTGTCCCTACTGATACCCCAACATATTTACTTACTGCATCTGTTATTCCATATCCTGCTAATGTTGTAGGCTTTCCAGATGTTATCTTACTCCAATCCAAACTAGGTATATCTGAAGCACTTAAAGTTGTTGCAGAAGTAACCCTACCCTTTGCATCTATAGTAAGTTTAGTATATGTCCCTGCGGTTGCCCCACTGTTTGCTAGTACCACAGTTATACTCTTATTAACAGAACCATCAAAAGTAGTACTTCCTGTGGCATCTCCTTCCAAAGATATTGTTCTAGGCGTCGCTAATTTTGTTGCAGTATCAGCATCACCGCCATTTGCTGGCATAGAAGTTGGAAAATCAATTATTTGTGCTTTTGTATGTGTATGAACCTTTGGAGCCTGTGCATTTACTCCAGAACTGTCTAATGTAGCTACTCCACTGTCAGCCCCCATCTCTGTTCTTTTTACCTGAGCATCATTTGTTACATTTCCCAGTCCTACATCACTCTTTGTCGTTCCATGAGGATTGGTACCACTTCCAGGGTGAGTGTAAACTGTTTTTTCTGTTCCATTTATTTTTATGTTTCCATTAGTACTAGACTGTTCCACTTTGTTGGCTCCTGCACTTATACCATCAAGTTTTACTTTATCCTCTTTAGACATTCTTCCGTCTTGTGTAGAAGATGCCTTTTTTACCATTTCCAAATCAACAGCAGCATTATCATCTACAAAATCCTGCCTCTTAGGATACTCATTTCCCTGCCATTGGTTTAATCCTATATTTGGTGTTTTGTTAGCGCTAGGCATTTTTCATTCACTCCCCTATCCTTTATAAGCTTCAAATTCATCCCATGTTAGGTTTAATGCATCCCATTGATCGAAAGTTTTATTATAATTATCAAATTCATTCCAAGTCATATAGATATAAATATAATCTAACAATAAGTAAGCAGGCTTTATCTCGTTAACTGCGTTTTTTAAATCCTGCATGTTAGAAGGTACCCCATAAACATTAACAAAAGCAATATGAATAATACCATCAAAAGTAACTTCCACATCACCATTTGAAAAAGAATCACACACAAGTTTTATAAGTGCAGCATTTAATTTTCCTGTACCTCTGGAGTTGGATTTTATTACACTTCTTCTATAATCTAAGGCTTTTGTATAATCCGTAATTATACCTAGTTCTCTTTCATATATATCTAAGGCCCATGTTGCAGTATCTATATTTAATTGAGCCTTTATATCATCAATATTGCCGTACATATTGTTAAATTCAGTATCTTCGCTGTTTAATACTTCATCAAATATCTTAGTATCTGCAGGCATTTGAGGTAAATAACTTTTCAACGCAGTATTACTCATTTATTGCCACCGTCCCCAATATTGGAGTTTCACATAAAGTTTTTGTTAATGATATTGGAATGTTTGTTGTTCCTCCATTTACAGTTAAATTAGAATAGTCCAGCACTCCTTTACTGTCAAGTATTGCCACACCAATTTTAGCATAGGAAACTACGGCATCATCTACAAATGCCAAAGTCTTTAAATATTCAGTTATACTTGCCTGAACATTGGCAAGCCTTTGTTCATCCGTATAATTTGTGTCTTTCACAATTGTAAAACTTACATTTATAGTTTTGGCTGCAGCTCCTTCAACTGTTGTATAGCAAAATGCCGGTGCTTCTCTATATCCTAGTCCCCAATTCTCACCTAATGGGTCCATGTAATTTTGTACTGCATTTACAAATTCTTCAGAGGGAACTTGCTTGTTTGCATCTATAATTACAAGCTTTACGGTATTATTTCCATTCCAAGTTGGATAAACTTTAACATCTCCAACACCGGGATATTCTTTAACCAGGTTTTGAAAATGAGCTATATTGCTTCCTGTGTCCGGATTTTGTAATTTTTCATAATATCTTTCAAGTAAATGGGCATCACTTTCAGCATCAAAACCTCCTTGAGTTGCTGAAGAATTTATAACGCTGATTACGCCACTTATAGCTACAGGCATAATGGTTATTTGGTTGGCCGGTATATTTCCACTACTTCCCGGTATTACAGCTTGTATTTCAATTGTTCCACTCTCAGTTATAGTTTTGAATTCCAGTGATTTAAACTGTATTGCATTAGGTGTTTGAAATAAGTCCCCCTCAGCTATAGTTGCAGTTCCTGTTATATCTAAAATTCCCGTTGCATATTTGGCAGGATTTTTGGTTTGACCTGTCCTCTGTTTTATTCTTAATTCCAATTCATCACCACTAACTTTGCTTAGATCAAACTTGTCAACTATACTATCTAATTCAGTAGAGGCTTTTGCAAACTCTTTGCTTGCAGCAACTACACTGTCATATACAAGATAACCTTCTGTTTTATCTACACTGTCAGATATATTCCCTAACATTCTGCTTTTTATAGTTTCTTCCGATTCACTATACATCCATATCCACCTCCCCCTGATCTGTAAGAGCCGTAAAGCTAATTGTTAAAGTGTCTCCATCATATGTGGTGCTAAAATTTTCTATGCCTGTTATATGAGGATTTAAACTTATGCATTCCCATACAATCCTCCTGGCTTCACTTTCAATTAATCCACTGCTAAACCCCTGGCCTATTAAACTATCCAAATCATGACCGTAATTATCAGAGTAAATACTATATCTCATTTTTACAGTGTGTAGAGCCTTCCACATCCATACCTTAAGAGCTTCCTTTCCTTCCACTATAACAAATTTACCATCTTTAAGAAGAAAATCATTATTTTCAAAGTCCCATGCATATTCTCTGGGTATTGCAAGTATACTTGAAGAATCTTCAATACTTTGATTTATCACATCATCTATATTTACATCCAATGCAGGTAATATACTCATAAGCTTACCACCTTGCATAATACAATATATTTTTGTCCATCAGAGGTAGCTAGACAGGCTACCATATCGCCGGCTTTAAGGCCATCTGTAAAGTTCAATTCTGCATCAGGTATCCCTATAGATGTTATGCTGCCATCTGTCGTAGACCCTGTAGCACTTGTGGGAGGTATCTTTATCTTCCTTTTATAACTGCTCAGTAAAAAATCTGATACCAGGAGTTTTTTTTTAGTAAGTGGCGTATCATTTATTTGGATTGTCAAAGGGTTAGGAGTTACTACCTTTCCAATATCAATAGAAGGGGGATTATAAGCCGCCCCCTGTCTTCTCATTTTTAAAAGTATATCATTGTAAGGGTTCCTTATATTCATGCTGCTTCATCCACCTCCACCAGTTTCATTTTAGTTTGAAAATTTAGAGTTAAATCCATTGTGTACTTGCCAGTTCCAACTTCCCAAGTATGACTATCGGCATCTATACACATTACAGTATCAATCAGATTATATACATAGGGTATTTGCACTTTAACCCCCCAACCAGTTGTACATCTGGTATCACCAATAAGATTTACAGCCACAGTTTCATCTACGCCATGCAGCATATTTGTTGCTGTGGTAATAGGGTCCTTATCATCATCAGGAGCAGAATACACATCTTGAAGTATTCCGTAGGCTTTTATCCAATCACGCTGCCATGCAGTACCCACATATTCACCCTTGCTGTTATATACATTCACCTTATTTATCATATTGCTTATGGAATCGGAATAAGTTGTTTTTCCTAAATTCAGTTCAGGTTTTATAACAAAATTATCGATAGGTACACCCATGTTCATTATTTCAAGGACATCTCTATTCATAAATGGATAAAAGTTATACCTTCCACCGTTGAAATGCCATACCTTTGTATAGGCCATCATTACGGTATCATAAAATGTTTTCTCCATTGCTAATAAATCTATTTTCAGTCCTGTAACCCCTATATCCCCACAAAATACTCCTGCTTCCCCACAAATTACTCTTGTTATTTCTTCAGGTGTTATATTAGTAAAGTTGTGGCTGCTCTTAGACTTTGTAAGGTATATCATACAGTCAAAAGCTACAAATTTAAGTTCCTGAGTATCAGAATCTATCTCCCTGTCAAATACATGCCCCCTGAAAATTTCTTTTTCATCCTCTACCATCCAGATTAAAGTACCTGGACCTATCTGTACATTAGGCTGGTTTTTATCCCATATGCCATAAGCCATAGTAATTTCAAGCTTTCTTGCTATGGAATCTTTATCCCCACTCCATACAATGGTTTTACAGAAGTTAGTTATTTTTGTGTGTATAAGCCCTTGACTAGGGCTGTTATAAAGAGAATATAAATTAATCATTTCAACACCCTGTATTCTTTTAATTGTAGTGTATAATAAATATCCCCTGTCCCGTCCTTTTCACCAAATTGAAAAGACTCAATAGAACAGAGGATATTTACTAAGGTTTTTGTAATTATAAAACGAACTGGTTTACCGGATAATCTCATTTTCTGAATTGTTACTACACAATCTGCCGGAGCAGGGAAATCTTTATATTGGCAATAAGTATTGTATCTATAAGGGAAAAAGCTTTCTATAGGGGTTATTTCAGTTAGTTTTGGCTTTCCCAGAAAACTTACCTCTCCCATTCCTTCAACTAAAAAAGAGCTGTTATTATTAGCCCAATTAAGATTGTAATTCCCAGGAGGTACAGGGAGATGAATATAATTGGAAGGAATATCATCCTGCTTTAACCAAAATTCCATATTTCTATCCATTTTGCAAACCTCCTTATATATTCATTTCTGCAATAGTAAGTTTTTTAGCTATGGCTGTAGCTATCTTGTCTATGTCACTATCTTCTCTTATTACAAGCTTATCTGCGAGCTTTTGAATTATCACCTGAATACCATTATTCTTTTTATCATAATTTCGTGCTTCATTAGCCGTCAGCACCCTTTCATCCTCATGTAAAAGCGCAGGAAAGTTATCTTTTGGCACCCTTGTAAGTCCTACGGCATAGCCTTTATAGTTTCCGGAGAACAAATTGGGTATGTTCATTACGTTACCATATCTTTTCTTTATATACCTTATTGCACTGGCGGCATTGGCAACCGGATTCGCTATATCACTTAGTCCAGGAAACATATTTTCCATAAATGTACTCTTTAGCATCTGCATAAGTCCAGTCGCATGTTCTCCTCCAACACTTATACTGTTATAAGCCAAAGGGTTTCCACCGGATTCTCTTTTAACTAATTGCAATAATCCTGGAAGCCATGACATTGGCGTTCCTGTAATAGCTAATGCGGCACTTAACCATCCGGATACATTTCCACCTACGTTGGATATCGCACCACTTATTTTATTTTGAAAAAAAGCTAAAGCATCTTTGGAGCTTAAACCATTTATAAAACCTTGTATTACATTTGCACCTATGCTAAATAACTTTCTTGAAGGACTGCGTATGTCAAAGCCATCTGGTCCCGTAAAAGCATTTATAACTTTTTGAGTTAATTCGTGGACTATGGCAACCAAATTATTTTCACTTGATTTTATTCCTAACCCTAATTGTTGAACTACCTGTTGTCCATAAGTTAAGCTTTGAGTAGATAAATCTTTATATACAGTTTTCACCCCTGTAGCCATATTAGTTGTAGGGTTAGTTACAAGTTTCGTATTATTTTGTATCCCATTCCCGAATGTCTTTAACATATCCACTGAATAAGTATCAAAATCGGCAAGAGGCCCCTTGTCTGGTGAAGTGAAATGAATTAATTCCCTTATTTTTGAAGCCATAAAAGTAGTGGCATCTGTTACGGTTTTAGTGTTTTGTCTTATTCCTTTTGCCATACCTTCTGGTATATCCTGACCCCATTTAGCAACTTCGGGAGCCATAGACTTATTATGATTCCACATACCAGAAGTAATATCCTTATTAGGGAATTGCATATTTTTTAATATATTATTCGATTCTCTATTGCTGTGTATTTTACTACCTGCTGGAAGATCTACTATTTCATCTCCATTTTCATTTATATATGTGAGGCCACCTTCAAAATAAGAGGTTCCTAAAGCATTTTTCCTGGTTACATACTTCCATAAATCCGTAGAATTACTTGATGATTTATCAGAAGATTTTAGAGTTCCCGCTGAAGTTAATCCTGGTACGCCTAATTTTGATAAATCGGTAGCCGATGTATTTGTAGTCTCTTCTTTTTTACCTCTTAATTTATTAAACCAATCATAAACATCTTTTATAGCACTGGCTATTTTATTGAATAAATCTATAATCCAACCTAAAATCGGAGCTATAAAATCATATATTCCTTTTATTACTGGTGCAACTTTTCCTATAACATCTAAGGCTACTCCTACCACTTTCGCTATAACATCAAAAGCTACGCTTACTACTTTTTGGATTCCTGGCATAGCTTCTTTAAATTTTCCCCATAAATCTTGAACTATGGGAATAATATTCACTTTTATTGTATTCCAAAATTTTTCTAAATGTGGTTTTATACTGTTGAAGGATTTAATAAAAGAATTTGCTATAGGAGGTAAATACTTTGCTATAACACCAGCCACCGCTGATATCGCCGGAATTACATATTCTTTAGCAATATTGCCTAAAAATTTAAAAGCAGGCAAAACCACTGTTTGAACTATTTTAGATAAAGATTTGAACGCTGGTTCTCCTACAGATTTTATTATTTTAGATATAGAATTAAAAGCAGGCGTTAAAGCCGTTCCTATTTTGCCACCTATTTTTATAACATTTTGACCGAATTTAGTAAATTTATCAGAATTTTTATCAAGTAAATTTGCAAGAGGTGTAAGAATTTTATTTATAACAGGCAAAAAAGCTTTGCCGAAATTTGCACCTATGGTTTCTAAGTTTCCTGTTACAGTACTCCATTTTCCAGCAGTAGAATTACTTAATTCTTTTGCTCCACCTGCAAAAACTTTTCCTATATTACCCTCAGAACCTGTTTGTTGTTTGAAATAACTGTCAACACCTCCTGCTTTATTAATATCGTCTTGGGATATTTTAAAACCAAATTCTTTCATTCTTTCAGTTTCACCAGTTTTTAAATCTGCAAGGGCTTCCATAGCATCCATAACGGATTTTCCTGGATTAAGTGCTGCCATATTTTCAGAAAGTTTTACTAAATCCATACCAGCTTTGGTATCCCCTGAAGTTATATTCACGGCTCTACGTCCTGCTGCTATAACTTCGCTGGTTCCAAATGGGGTGATATTTGCCTCTGTCCTAAGTTGTGAAATATACGAATCAGTCATTTTCTGAACATCTGCTTGACTAGAACTTTGATTATTGTAACCTATAAAATGTTTCATAGCTATTTGTTCTTGCTCTAAATTAGAAGCTGCACCTATAGTAGCTTTTCCTACCGCATTCGTTGCCATTGTGGCTGCTAAAGTTTTTATACTAAATAAATTATCCTTAATCTTAGATATTACTGTTGAAGTTTCATCTTTAGCTTTAATGGCTATTGTCACAGGTAATTTTGCTAAGCTCAGCAATTCGCTTTTAACCTTAGATACAACTCCTACTGTTTTATTTACTGCACTAATAGATAATAAAGTAGATTTTATACTAGCCATATCACCTTTAACTTTAGAAATAACTTCTTTAGTCTTATTAGTGGCGTTGATTGGAATATTTAATGGATGTGTTACTACTTCTTTAATGTTATTTTTTAATTCACCTATTTTACTGTTAGCTAAAGCAGTATCCATGTCTATTCTTTTTCCTGATACCATATCAATAACTTCAGCTGTAGAATTAACTGAATTTTTTACTTCATTAATCTTATTAATGGTATTATCAACATTTATATCTACCTTCTTTTTAGACATAAGGTCTATAACATTGTTAGCAGATGAAATATTTTCCGTAACACTCTTAATTTCGTTAATAGCATTAGTTGTATCTATATTTATATTTTTCTTTGTCATCATATCAATGACATTATTGGCCACTTTCGCACTTTCCGTAAGTTTATTAACAGCTTCTATAGGTTCAACTATTTGAGAACTCATAGTATCCTCTAATACGATTCTAGCTCTTATCTCTGCCAATCTCCCACCTCCTTGTGGGCATAAGAAAAAGAACCAGATGAGTGGTTCTCTCTTAAACACATTAATTTAAATTAACAATTACTTGTCCACCTGAAATTAATGAACTATCGAATACTAAGTCAAGTCCTGTTTTGTTCTGAGGTACTTCAACTATGTACTCTCCAGTTATTTTCCTACCCGGTGCTACGTCTCCATCTAATTGTCCATTCCCGTCTGTCGTAATAGTCTGCTCATAAGATCTCCCATCTTTGTCTTCAACTCTAAACATCATTACAGATGATACAGTTTGTTGCTGGTTTGAAATATTTTCTATAGTACAATCTACATATAAAAATTCATTTCCTTGCTTTGGTTGAAATATATCATCCCCTTGAGAAGTCCTAACACTATTAACTGTTACTTTATAATCATTCAATTGCACAACGTCGCCAACCTTAAATGTTTTTGCTTGTGAGTTTTGAGTTTGATCGCTTTTTGTTTGGGTACTTTGAACATCTGATTTACTTTCTCCTACTTTCGACGGTTGACTTTCGCTTGAGCACCCTACGAAAATAATCGATATGAATAGTACTCCTATAACAACTGATATTTTTTTAAACATAATTTAATCCCCCTTAATTCATATTTTATCAACAATATTGTAACAAAAAATATATATCTTGTCCAATTTTATGACAAAATTCCTTATAGAGGGATTATATGATAACTGCTGGGAAAACAGGAACTTTATTATTCAACATTCGCCTCCTTTCCTCACTCTTTTCTTCTATTTCGTAATCATGAAAGGCTCTTAATACAATCTTATCTCCCTCCGATGCATTCCAAAACTCAGATGGTAAAGTAATATGCTTGGCTTTCCATAGCTCATACATAAGAGTTACTTCGCCACCTGAGTTGATGAGTTTTTTATTTCTTTTATTGCATCAGTTCCAAAACCACTCAAATCGCTTATAACTTTAACCAAGGAAGTGATTTCTCCAGGTAAAAATATTGCATCTATTGCTTCTGCCGCTGTAACCGCACCATAATATTCAATTACTTGTTGGTTAGTAAAATCGGGATCTATAACCCCTTTTATAACCATATCTTCATTAGGTGTCTTGGTACCATCCAATTCTTTAAATTCGTCAGCGGTAAGTGCTTGACAAGTAACAGTAAAAGGCTCTCCTAATATTTCAGAAAGCCTTTTTATTTCAACCTCTTGCTCAGGTCTAGTTAATTTGTTCTTATCTACCTTTAACAATAAATCTATTTTATTACTCATATTTTATTCCTCCTAATAATTTTATTTTTTATATTTTAAAGCAATAAAAAAAGCAACCGTAAATCTAACTCTATGATTGCTTTTATGTTGTTGAAGTTATTGTACTTGGGTCAATAGTGTCTAGTAGCTCATAATCTTCAAAAGTAAAAGGTACTGATTCAGTTCCCATTTTGTTGGCTCCCCAGTCTGCTAGTGTCAATTCATCAAACTTCACCCCTGACAGCTTAACTCTTTCAGTACCACCATTGCCCGGGTCGCTTATTTTGCTAATTATAGTACATACAGTTTCAATTCCATTCTTCATATTATCAGCCATAAGCAACATCATTCTGGAACTAACTTTATTTAAAGTAAGGGTGCCACTGCCATCCCAACCAACATGCTTATATTTTTTTGAATTTGTACCACACATAGGCACTTCTACTTTATTTACTTTACACTTGGCTTGAAGGGCTGTAGCTTCTGCAACTTGTGAATCATCCAAAAACACGCTGCCATTGTTTCCATACATTGTCTTTTCTTCATTGTAATTTCCCGTATTTGCCATATACTACACCTCCTATACTGCAATATTTAGAGAAACATCTTCCATGCTATCCAATATAGTTGTACCTGCGCCTATAAATACTTTATCTCCTGTATTAGCTTCCTTGATTTCCTGCGTAGTCATATCATCAACTGTTCTACCGTCAGGCATTTTATAGTTAGCACTTTTTAAATAGGCTGATTGCGCTTTTAAATCAATATAAACACTGCTGGAGCCTTTTGCTAAAAGTCCCGATATTTCTAATTGCTCAAAATAAACACTTATAGCACTCATAAGTAAAACTTTGTGGTCATAGTCATTAGTAACTTTACCTATATACTTATCACTTACAGTTTTCTTTATATCTCCATACATAAGGTCCATAATATCTACTATTTTAATTTTCTTGAATTTGTTGCCTTTATTCTCTGTAGTAGTTACCAGGCTATTTACAGCTCTTACAACTTTAACTTTTTCGCCATCATTCATTAGAATGAATTTACCTGCATCAACCGCAGCATCCATTTCAGCCTTAGTTAAATGGTCGCAATCGTCCAACTCATTTAACGGTGCAAAAGTGGCGCTAATAGTAAGTGGTGTTCCTGCTATTAACCCTGCTGCTCTGGAACAGTACTCTTTTGCTGTATAAGTCTTATCCCCTTCTTTATTGTTGTTATTGGCATAATTAATTACTCCCTCATGGTCAGATGGACAATTTGGAAGTATTGCCTTAACTTTTTTATCTATATTATCTCTTAAACCTTTAATCCATGCAGCAAAAGGTGTAACATCTGCATCTGCTATTTCAGGGAAAGCAAAATAGTCCCATTTAATAGTCTCCAGATAGTGCTGTGCTTCTGTATAATCTGTAGTATCTGTTGCCACTACATAAGCTATAACCTGCTTAGGTGGATTTACATATCCCATAAAAGCTAGGGTTATCTGATTTTTATTGGCATCCGTAAGTGTATCAGGAATATCTGATACAGCACTCATTACTATTGGATTGGTAGATGGGACCGTATCTTTTAAAAGTAAAACTACTATGCCCCGATCACCACGTTCAATAGTACTTGTTGCCAACTCTTTAAATACTATATTAATACTTGGTGCTCCCATCAATTTTTCACTCCTTTATATTAAAATTGATTTCTCCCATAAGCTGGGCATTTTGTGCTTGTTCATGTTCCTGTCTAGTACCATAAGTTATGTTAAATATTAGTTGCAAGAATATATCCTTGTCTCCTGTGTAATCCACATTTGTCTTTTCTAAATGGGCAAACCTAGTGCCAAACTTAATACCCATAGCAGTCATAAAAGTATGCTTTAAGGTATTAATAATTCCTGACTGATCTGATTTACTTATAATGTTGTAGTAATCATCAAGAGGGCTAAAATATACTATTTGAATAATTGCATTGGTGTTATAAGTCCAGCGATTCATTGGTGTATCCAAATCCGAAATCCTATAAATAAAAAAAGAGGGTCTTTTAAAGTCCTCTCCTATGTCATCTATATATATTGGATAAGAATTTTTACTTGCTATAACAGCAGCTACAGCACTTATTAAATCATCCAATGTCAATCACCTGCTTTATTAAATAGCTTGTTTAACCAGTTATCTAATTCTTGTATAATTTTAGGTTCTGCATTTTGCAATCCTTTTTCCATGAAATGTCTTCCTAAAATATATTGTGGGTGGGTTTTAAATCCTTTTACCCTACTATCAGTTATTGGTAATTTTATAGTCTCGTTTATATAGCTGGTGGAACCAACCTTACTTTCTACTGTAGTATTTATATTTAGTTTTCTCCATGCCTTTCCACCATTTGCTTGTAATGATGTCTTAGGTATAAATCTTGAATCTAGCATATGACCATCATTAACCCATTTAGCATATTTGACATTAGTACCCACTTCTGCGGTATTCTCATCTATAAGTTGTGTATTTATTGAGGCTCTCAACCTTCCTGTATCCACAGGAACAAAGTGTTTTATTTCTCTTTCAGCCATTAACCCTATTTTAGTCAGTTCTTTCTTTTTTTCTACTTTAAATTCTTCATTGACTAACTTTAACAATTCTTGTTTAAATTCATCTAATCCATCTACGTCAAAACCCATATTACACCTCCTGCTTAAAGGTTATATCTGCTTCAATGTGGTGTCCATTGCAAGGATATACATTATTTACAATATATTTAGTATTGCCAACTGTAACAACATCACCTGTCTTTATATCGGCATTTATTAAAGTGTACAGACGTAAGGATTGGGTAAATACAGCTTGGGGAGAAGACTGAATAACATTTCCATTTGCTCGTCCTATTTTGCAGACATATGGACCTAATGTCTGGGCTTTGGGCTCAACAATGTGAGTTACAGGATTAGTATCAGTTGAAGTTCTGGAAACTGTGAAACTTCGATTAAACATTCCCATTAAAGACATTTTATATCACCTGACATCTTATAGAATTGCTTTTACTAATTGGCTCTGGATTTCCGAAGAATCCATCTAACTTTTTAAGTATCTGTTCATACGCCTTGGAATTGACCTTATAGGAATAATCACCATTAGATTCACTTTCTTTACTGCTGTCATTCAAAAGTACATTGACTATTTCTGCATTGACGACTTTAACTGTAGATGGAATTGGTTCAGTAAATTCTTTGCCACAGTAGTTATCGATTATTTCCTTACCTGTATCAATCAAAAGTTTCAATGCTGTATCACTCTTTAACACCATATGATCATTTGCCACTATATCTTTCAATTCCTCTAAGGTTATATAATCCATTATCGAACACCTTACTTCCCTGGTTTTTCTTCTGTATTATTTCCTGGATTCTGATTTTCTCCCGAATCATTATCAGGTGCCTCTTTCACTTCTTTGAAATATCCTGATTCAAGAAGTACTTTCCCTAATTTATTACTTACCTCCTGAATTTTTGTATTTTTGTCTCTATAATCAAAGACGTGAGAAGGAGCATGATAAATACAATTTTTAATTAATTCCACTTTTATCATATTCTCCACCTCCAAATATTAAGCTGCTGCAATTTGCGGAATATTATTTACACTCACAACAGCATCTTTTTCAAGTATTATAGTGTCCATATTTAGATGCAATGCATAAAATCTCATATCTCTATATACTGCTTCCTTGCCCTCAACAGTTTTTCTTAGGTTTATATCATAGGTATTTACTATAGTAAAGTTTGAAGGATCTGCAAGTATTATCTTGTTATCAGGGAAGTTTGGAACTATCCTCCATTCAACATTTAATGGGTTTATGTTAGCTCCATTAAGTATAGCCATATCCCCTGCAGCTGTATTTCTTTTCTTTAAATATTCAATCCACCTTATATACATGTCATTGTTGGCAATCCATCTATATTTCTCTTTATTAAAGTATTTGGATGGTAAAGCCCTCAATGCACCTGTAAATATGCTATCTGTAAAATCTGCTCCTATAGTAGTTGCATCAAGTATATGTGCTCCTGTCCCTAGTTGTTTTACTATGCCATCATCAATTACAAGGAAGTCATGATCGGGATTAGCTACATCTACTGCAGTGTCTCCATTGAAAGCTAAATCAAGCATATCCACTTTAACCTGGGTTGCTATCATTCCCATAAAAGTAGTTTCAAATCCTTCCTGCTCAATATTTTCTCTTAAAAATTTTTCTGATATTTCAGCACCAAGTACTACATCAGTACAACTGTAAGGCACTGAACCCAAAATTGGGTCTACACCTTTTCCAGAGAGGGTATCAGTTGCCTCTACCTGCTGTCTCAAAAGTCTTCTACCAATTCCTAGTTTTTCAATAGTACCTTTTGTAGCTCTTCTTGTCTGATGAGAAAGTTCCCCTAAAAAAGAGCTATCATCAAATACCATTTTTAAAAAAGCCCTTGACTGTTCGGGGTTCAGCATCCCTGTAGTTTTACCTGCGGCTGTTACTGCTGCTTTATTTATTATTTGTTCATTACTTAAACCTGACATGTTAAATTCCTCCTCGTATAATATAGTTGTACCAATCAATAGAGATTAGATCATCTCTAC
>ENA-UOOE01002011-UOOE01002011.1-fermentation-metagenome-genome-assembly--contig:-NODE-2011-length-15526-cov-41.602224_pt1 | contig 15526 bp, 10 predicted proteins | sample MGYA00245776_ERZ724021 | MGnify/ENA primary metagenome ERZ724021 (study PRJEB28704, sample SAMN03018321) | fermentation metagenome | biome: anthropogenic terrestrial biome; feature: soil... | reverse complement strand
TCACTCTCAACGGCAAGGGCAACTACTCCGGTACAACAACGGCAAACTATACCATCGGCAAAGTGCCCATGAAAAAAGTAACCTTATCCGGAACACAATTCACTTATAACGGTGCTTTGCAGAAACCCGGGGTGAAGTTCGGTGACATTACCCTTACAGAAGGTAAGGATTACAGCATCGAAATCACCAGCACGGATGACAGCGGCGACGGCACCAGCGCGGGAATAAACGCGGGGAAAGCCACCATCACTCTCAACGGCAAGGGCAACTACTCCGGTACAACAACGGCAAACTATACCATTGCGCCTGCGTCCATAACCGGCGTAACTGTAAAGCTCAACCCTGCTTCTTTCACTTTTGACGGAAATTCGCATATACCGGCAGTTACTGCATCTTTCGGCAACACAGATCTTACGGAAGACGTGGACTACAGCGCTCAAATCACCAGCGCGGACGGCAGCGGCACCAGCGCGGGAACAAACGCGGGCACCGTTACGATTACTCTCAACGGCAAGGGCAACTACTCCGGTACAACCACGACAAACTATACCATCGGCAAAGTGTCCATGAGCAATGTAACCATATCCGATACACCCCTCACTTATAGCGGTGCGGAACAGACGCCTGAAGTAACGTTTAACGGCACCACGCTTAAAAAAGATAAGGACTACAGCATCGAAATCACCAGCACGGATGACAGCGGCGACGGCACCAGCGCGGGGACAAACGCGGGCACCGTTTCGATTACTCTCACCGGCAAGGGCAACTACTCCGGTACAACAACGGCAAATTATACCATCGGCAAAGTGCCCATGAACAATGTAACCATATCCGATACACCCCTCACTTATAGCGGCGCGGAACAGACGCCTGAAGTAACGTATAACGGCAACACCCTTACGGAAGGCACGGATTACAGCGTCAAAATCACCAGCACGGATGACAGCGGCGACGGCACCAGCGCGGGGACAAACGCGGGCACCGTTTCGATTACTGTTACCGGCAAGGGCAACTACACCGGAACAAAAACGGCGGCGTATACCATCAGCAAAGTGCCGCTGACTATTACAAATGCAACCGTATCAAATAAAGCCTATGACGGTACGGTCGCCGCCACGGTTGGGAGTGTGACATTAAGCGGGTTTATAAACAATGAAACCCTGACGTTTAATCAGGACTACACGGTTTCCGGCACGTTTTCGGACGCGCAAATCGGCACCAATAAGCAGGTGCTGGTAACTGTGACGATGCTGAATACCGCAAAAGCAAATCATTACGCCGTGCCGGGTGTGTACGTTTGCAGGGCAAACATTCACAACGATCGTTCCTCTTACGACGATAACACCAACACCGGAACGGCGCTTCCAGCCTTGCTGACCGACGCGGCAACGGGCGTTGAGGCGGATATTTCCGGCGCAGCGTTCCCTATGTCAGTGAATGGCGTCACGCTTTCTACCACACGCCCAAAGATATCCGGGGCCTCAGCTGATCCGCAGGGCGCGGCGGCGTATCAACTAGCCGTTTCCAGCACCGCTCTGAATATCGTCGGTTCGCCGTCGCTTTATAGCATAAAACTGCTCAACCAAAATGGGAGCACAATCTCTTCGTTTACCGGCAGCGTTATAGTAAAACTGCCGGTCCCTGTTGGAATTCACGGCACGCCGCGCGTATTTCGCCGCGAACCGGACGGTACATTCACCGACATGAACGCGAAAGTTGAAAACGGATATCTGGTGTTCCGCACTACTCATTTCAGCTATTACATCGTCGCAGGCACGGGCGACTCCATCACACTGGACACGAAAAGCTACGAAATGCCCCTCGGGGGAGAATACCGGATCGGCGTGAAGCAAACCGGTAAGCAAAACGTCGCGTTGAAAGTCCGTTCCACCAACAGCGGCGTTGCCGCAGCACGGCTTGCAAACGGCAGTGTTCAAGTAAACGGCACAGGAGTCGGTACGGCGTGGATTATACTCGATGTATTCGACGATAAAAATAAGCTGCTCGCGCATGTTTCCACCCGCATTGATGTAAAAACCGGTATCCGCCCAAGGGGAGATTCCACCAGGCAGATTGTTGCGTATACAGTTCGGGACACGGCGGATTCCCTTACGCTGGACACAAAAAGCTATGAATTGACAATAGGAGGCAAATATCAGATCGGCGCATGGCTGACCGGAGGAAAAGCAGTAACAGTCCGATACTACTCGGCAAACAATAAAATTGCTTCCGTAACAAAATTACCAAACGGCAACTATCAGGTCACTGGAAACAGAAAGGGCACGACGTGGATCATGTTCGATGTGTACGATAGCAAAAACGAATTTCTCACCCATGCTTCCACACGTATTGATGTGAAAGACGGCGTCCATCTAAATGGAAATTCAGCAAAACAAATCGGCGTTTTCTAAAATACAAGATGCAAATATATTCAGGCCGTTCACTTCATGTAAGTTTTCCAATTCGGCATTTCTTTTTTTTGCTGAGTAATATTCATATCGTTGCAGAGCAAGATTGCGGACAATTTTCCCAAGATAGGATTTCAATACACTAGGTTTTTGGGGAGGAATGGAACTCCGTGCTCTCAGATATGCATCGTTTTTACACTCTTCAGCGTCTTCCTTACTCTTTAGAATATTGTCAGCAATACGAAAGCAAAAATTCCCGTATTTTATTTTGGTCTTTTCAATTGCGTCTTCGGAACGCTCAAAATATAGCTGAATAATTTGGGAATCATCCAAAGTTTTCCTCCTCTCTGATATGTCGGAAAAAATGAATTGGTTGCAAGGCTTTAAGAAAGATTTACCTATTAACATCAAGGGTTAGAATAAATGTTTATGTAAGGTATTGTTTTTGATGATTATTTCTGTAGTAGATAAAAGCAAGCTATAGAAGTTTTATGAATTATCCAGCCACTCCTTAAATTCGTCCAGCGAAATTTTTCCGTTTGCGCACTGTTCTCTTATTTCCCTCGCCTGCTCCGACCATTCGTAAAAGGCTTCCTGCGTGATTTTTCCATACTTAATCCACGCAAACCGCTTCTTGTAAGCTTTGCTGTACGCCTTAAATGCCGGTGTTTCGGAAAGCAGGGCGTCGCGGCGGACTCCGCTACCGACGAAGGCATGGTCCCCATAAGCCTTTCGTTTCTGACGCCACTCCGCCAGCGAGTAGTATGAAACCCCAAGCCGTGCCGACGCCTGCTTCACGCCAACCTCATCCGATAGTTTGACCTCTGCACTTCTATGATATCCTTCCATTTACGCGGTGAGAGCCAGCGCAGCATTGCAAAAGCACTCCATATCTCCAGAAAAACAGTGGTAAAATACTGTAACGGCGCGTCGGTGCCGTGGGAGCGCAAAACGCCGGAGCGAGCACCAGTAGTAATGACTGAAGAGACAGTCCTTCATCCGGGGATGCCTAGAGAACGACGAGTTGGAAGGTGTTCGAAAGCAACAGCATACCGCCGAGCAAATTTATGACTGTTTGGTTGCGGAATGCGGTATTGCTTTAGGAAAGCCACCGATTTGCTCGCAAATTAAAAACACAGGTTAGCTGTGTTTTCACTGTGAATGCAAGATAAGAAATTAAACAGGTTTTGAAGTACTGCTAAAGACGGATTTTCTGTATTGCTGCGGTGTTACTCCCACAAAATGCTTGAACTGTTTTGAGAAGTAGGAAATGTCTGAAAACCCGGTTCGAATATAGATATCCTTAATTGGCAGATTGGTTGTAATCAACAGCTTTTTTGCTTTTCCGATTCGCTCTTTCGCAATGAAAAGGCTGAGAGGCTGCCCCGATTTTTCCCGAAAAACGGAAGAAAGGTAGTCGGGATTCAGGTGAATTTCAGCAGCAATCTTACTGCGGTTCAGCGCTTCATCGTCCAGGTGTGCTCTGACATATTGGTGGACGGATTCCACAATTGACCCATGGTTCGACTGGGCATTCAATTTTTTCTCTGCTTTTGTCAGAATTATTTCCATCCACTGCAAAAAATTTTCCGTCGATTCGGTGATTTCCAGGATGTTAACCGAATCTTTAGCCTGCTCCGCCGATCGTTTGTCTTCTATATTCTTTTTTGCCAGCGCGGTGTAGATTGTCTGCATAATGCCATGATAACATTTTTCCAACAACGGCCTGGTAGAATAAGTTCTGCTAAAATAAGACCGCGATTCCTGAAGTATTTTTGAAGCGTTATGGGTCAGCAGAGCTTCCGACCAGTCTCCAACCGGTATTTCCGGAACAATTTGCGCTTTTTCGGTAAAATCGTTTTCGGAAATTGCAAATGTTCCGGTCTGGACGTTATCGTTTTCCATTGTTTTCAAACTTCTGTAATATTCGGGAGCCTGGTTGATATTTCCGCGCCCTGAAACAAACAGCATGAACATGCCCGGCAGATTTTTTTCACATTCCTTCGCGGCCCGGTTACAGGCATCAAGGAGGGCTTCATCTGAATCGAACCGATCAGCATCGCAAAGGACCATAAAGTGGTTATCTCCCATGTCGGGAATTGCCACGTCGGTTCTGTTGCATAAAATTTCCGACAATACATTCCGGATTGCGTAATTAAGCAGTTCTTTTTCCCATTCGGCACTTTCGTCAGTCGGCACGTCTTTTACGAGCACATAATAAAAATCTTTTTCCATGATTTCTCGCGGCATCTGGCATTTTGACGCTTCAAGCTTTATTTTTTCCTCGGATTGTATTGTGCTGTCGAACAGGTCCCGCAGGAAGGCTTCCCTTCGAAGCATGCTGAAACTGTTCCAGTATTTGGACAGCGACTGGCCGTTCTTCTGCATCTCTTCCATGCTGATTCTGCGGACAGCTCGCAGAATCTCCTCTTTCAGTTTCTGAGGTTCCACTGGTTTCAGAATATAGCCGAAGCACTGCATCTGAATTGCTCTCTGTGCATATTCAAATTTCGCATAGCTTGTCAAAAACAGAGTTACCGGGCTGCAGCCTTTCTCATTGGCCCATTCAATCAGGTCAAGGCCGCTTCCTTTCGGCATTTCGATATCGGTCAGCAACAGGTCAACCGTTTCCTTTTCAAATACCTTCTGCGCCTGTTTCATACTGAACGCGGTAAAAACGTTTTCGAACCCCAGTGACTTCCAGTCGAGGGCATTGACAATGCCCTGTACGCTGTAAATTTCGTCGTCAACGATCAGAATATTCAAGTTGAACTCCTTTCGCGTAGCGCATTTTCCGGGTGGAATGGTTGATAAGGGATTTCAATGTCGACCCTTGCGCCGGAATCCACCTCGTTGGAAAATCTGATCTCAGCATCGTTGCCGTAAACATTCCGAAGCCTTCCAATCGTATTTTTTATGCCGATATGATGGCCGTTTTCGTCTTTTTGCGCATAATCCGGATTTTTTACCTCGTTCAGAAATTTTTCTGAAAAGCCTTCGCCGCTGTCTATGATGGTAAAATGGACGCGCTGCGACGTTTCCGTTTCGATTAACCGGGATGTTATGGACACGCAGAGCACTTCACCCATAACCAGTTCATGCGTAACGATATTTTCGGCAAACGTCAGAATGAGCATCGGAAAAATTGACGCATTTTCCGTTCTCGGATCAATGTCAAGCGTATAACGCATGCAGTCAGGATAGCGCAAATTGGACAGAGAAAGGTAATTTTCGACGTAGCGCAGTTCTTCCGCGAGGCTTACTTCTGTCTGACCCGACAGGGTGTACCGAAGATGTTCGCTGAGCGTAATTGTCATTTTTTGAATGATACCGCGGTTTTCAGAATTTGCCGAGAGGCTGTAAATCGTGTTCAGGCAATTAATTAAAAAATGCGGCGCGACCTGCGATTTTAGATATAAAAGCTCCGCTTTTTTCCGGTTGAGCTGCTCCTCGTAGACATTGATTTTCAGTTCTTTTATCGCGTCTACCATATCATTGAAGGAAGATTCTACCTGCCTGAATTCTATTCCGGCCGGAGAATCGAGAATGATTCTTGAATTAAAATTTCCTTTCCGCAGCGAGTCGATTGCAGTCATCATAGACTTCAGCGGCCTTGTAAGATACCGGTTTATCACCATGGTTAAAAAAAGGCCCAGAATCAGAATCAGAATGCCAATAATCAGAATGGAATACTTTATATATTGCAACTGTTCGGAAAGGCTTTTGCCGGGCACGAGCGTAAGGAGGTAATAATCGGATGATGAAAATTTGTCCGAAATCATCAGGTAAGAAACGCCGCTTGTACTATTTACCATTTTGTAGCTTTTTTGCGTCGATACCGGGTTCAGCACCAGATTGCTGAATTCGTTGTTGCCTTGAACTTTACCCGCTTCACTGACAATCATAGTTTTGGATTCGGAATTGGAATTGAGGGCAGAAAGCAGATTATCAACATTAGTCCATGCTCCGACATAGCAGGTTCCGAAGCGTATTACTCTATATAGGTAATATTTGTTACCGATTTTTTGAACATTCCATTTCTGTAAGTTGATTTTGTCTTTTATGATGTCACCCGTTGAACTTCGCAGCAGATTTTTAAGATAATCGGCACATTCATTGACACTGGTCTTTGATGTATAAGGAATGAAAACCTGGGACGTTTTGGAGAACACGAACATACCTTCCAGCGAAGGAAAACTCGGAAGCGCGTTTTGCAATGCAGAGTGAATATTTTCGACCGATACATAATAGCTGGTGTCCATCTTGCCCTCTTCCAAGATCGCAACATCATTGTTATTCGTCAAAATTCCATAGAGATAGGTATCAAGAGAACTGAATTCCTTATCGGTCTGCTTATTAAAAACCTGCAGCGTATTTTTGAGATTGCTGTAAGTCTGATTCCGGATAATCGATGTAAAATAGTAAAATTCGCCCATTGTCAGGCAGGAAAACAAGATAAATATCGAGAGAATTCCCATACTGGCTCGGCGGCGCATAGAGTAATTGGATTTCTTATTCATGATTTTGCTTCCCATTTTACCCGTATTCCATCCATTTCTGCCGTCCTCTTTTAAACTCAGAATATTACTTTTTTCCGCCAGTGTCAATAGAGGGCGGAGGAAATACTGTAACAATTTTATTAATAAATGAGTTTAGAAATTATAAAAACAGTGTATATTTTAACGATCAATCTAAGAATATTACAAAAACATCTAAGAATCGTTATTCTCACGCACACGGCAGAACGCTATGATAGAAGAGGAAAAAGTCTGCATACCAGACAAATCGAAACAAAAGGAGAGAGAATCATGAAAAAGCGCATGATAGCAATCATTTTAAGTCTTGCGATGACTTGTTCGTTGTTCGCCGGATGCAAGAGTGCAGCTCCGGCAGCAGATAACACACCTGCTGCATCCGGTTCCAACTCGGCCAACGCCGCGCAGAAGGCAATTGACGATAGGATTGCAAATGCCAAGAAAGATGGCAAATATCCAACCGTCGTTATGGCCTTCATGAACTGGTCAGGCAGCCCGAAAGACCTGCAGAAAGTCAATGCGTCTCTCAGCCAGTATACAGAGAAGAAACTCGGTCTCGATGTAAAGATTCAGATTCTTGATTCAGCGACCTATAAGCAGCAGATGACGCTGATCCTGTCGTCCGGAGAGCAGTTGGATCTTTTTGATTCAGTACTAATCGGATATACTCCAAGTGTAAATAACGGTTATTGCCTCGACTTGGAAAAGAATAAATTGATTTCCACTTACGGCGCCGATATTGAGAAAGCAGTTGGAAAAAAATATATAGACGATTGCCGTGTGAACGGTGTTCTCTATGGTCTGCCGGAAAACAAGGACAATGCAACAGGTCTGGACTGCATTGCAATCGGCAAAAAGTACCTCGACGGTATCGGCTATAAATATGCCTCCATGTATAAAAACAAGGGCGATGAAGTCATCCATTCGGATTTAAACACAATTAACGATATTTTCGCTCAACTTCACAAGAAATACCCGGACAAATATGTTTATACGCCTGTACATGCATTTCAACACACATGCGATATTGACGGGCTCGGAGGAGATAACTTTGGTGTCCTGCTGAACCAGGGTAAAGAGCTCAAGGTAGTTGACCTCTTTACCAGCAAGACCTATAAAGATTTTTGCACCCGTATGTACAATTGGAACAAAGCCGGCTACATTTCAAAGGACTCGCTTTCCAGCGACGTATCCACAACATCTCAAGTTAAGGCGGGTACCGCAATGGGCATATACGCCGGGCGCCAAACCAGGCATCAAAGCGCAGGAAAGCGGCCTCTGCGGTCAGGAAATGCTCTTCTTTCAACTTGGACCTGATTTTCAGTCGTCGAATTCCGTTGCAGCGATGCCGTGGTGCATCAATTCCAATACAAAGGATCCCGTGGCAGCTATGCAGTTCCTCAATGCTGCTTATTCCGACACGACAGTTTCCAATTATCTCTGCTGGGGAATTGAAGGGACCCACTACAAAAAGACAAACGACGGTCACATCGATTTTGCGAACGATCTGAATGCTTCCACTTCCGGCTATTATAACAATGTCAACTGGGAAATGCCGAACCAGTTTATTGCGAATATCTGGGCTGGAAACGACCTCAACATCTGGACCCGCATGAAGAAATTCAACGATACTGCCACAGTTTCCAAGGCTGCCGGTTTTACATTTGACAACAGCTCCCTTACCACAGAATACACCGCTTTAACGAACGTCTATAATCAGTATCAAAAACAACTTGAGTTCGGTTTTGTCAATCCAGACACCGGAATAGCTGAAATGGAAGCCAAACTGAAGTCTAACGGCCTTGAAAAGTATATGGCCGAAAAGCAAACTCAGCTTGACAAATGGGCCAAAACCAATGCTTCCAAATAATACACCGAACGCAGTCTTGTTTTGATAAGTTGTGGGGGATTGGAAAGAAGATTTCTTCCCGATTCCCCATTTTCACATCCGTCCTTATGATTTGAGGGAGATTTTCATGCCTACAGAAAATATTGCGACACGTCAAGGGAAGAAAAAAAGTTTTCAAAAATTCAAAAAATATCTGCCCATCTACCTGATGGCTTTTCCCGGATTTCTCTATCTGTTCATCAATAACTATATGCCTTTGCCCGGGCTCGTGGTAGCGTTCAAGACCTACAGCGCTAGGCTCGGCATTTGGGGAAGCCCTTGGGCAGGTCTGGCAAATTTCAAATATCTTTTTGCAAGTGACGCCTGGCTCATCACCCGGAATACCATCCTTTATAATGTTGCCTTTATCATCGTCAACACGATTTTAAGCATCTTTGTTGCAATCATACTCAGCGAGCTGACTTCGCCATTAAAAAAATTCTATCAGAGCTCGATTCTGCTCCCGTTCCTTGTTTCGTCTGTCATTGTCAGCTACCTCGTATTTGCATTCCTTTCATCTGACAACGGTTTCATCAACAATACGATATTAAAGCATTTCGGGATGAAGGGTATCTCATGGTATTCAACTACAAAATACTGGCCTTTTATCCTGATTTTTGTCAACGCATGGAAATCGGTTGGCTACAGCAGTATCATTTACCTTGCTACGATTCTCGGTTTTGACCGAAGTTATTATGAAGCGGCAACAATTGACGGTGCTTCGAAAATGCAGCAGATCACGTGGATCACACTGCCAATGCTGAAGAGTACGGTCATCATGTTGACTCTGATGGCAGTAGGACGCATCTTCTATTCAGATTTCGGACTGTTCTATCAGGTACCGCAGAACTCGGGCGCGCTGCTGCCGGTGACGAACACAATCGATACCTACGTTTATCGCGGTCTCCTTGAACTTGGGAATATTTCCATGTCTGCCGCTGCCGGTTTTTATCAGTCCATTGTCGGTTTTGTCCTTGTCCTCGGAGCAAACCTTGCGGTGCGTAAAATCGACAAAGACAGTGCGCTGTTTTAGGAGGAATATCGATTATGATTAAAAACAAAGAGGAAAGAACTTTTCAGGCAATCGGCAATGTTTTCATGATGATTTTTGCATTGCTCGCCATTATACCGATTATTCTTATTATTATATCTTCCCTGACCGATAACGACACGCTTATCAAATATGGCTATACTTTTTTCCCCCAAAAATGGAGTACTTATGCGTATACCTATGTGTTTCAAAGCGGAAATAACGTTTTGCACTGTTACTTCAATTCGTTCTTTGTGACCGCTGTTGGCACAGTAATCAGCCTTACCATTACGACGATGCTTGCCTACGCACTTTCCCGCAAGGGACTGCCCGGACGTAACGTCATGACGTTTCTTGTATTCTTCACCATGTTATTCAATGGTGGTCTTGTGCCGACCTACATCAATTACACGTCGGTGTTTAACATCAAAAATACCTACTGGGCGCTTCTGATTCCGCGTCTTTTGATGAACGCATTTAATGTACTTCTCATGAAATCCTATTTTGTGACCAGTGTACCGGACGAGATTCTGGAAGCCGCTTCAATCGACGGAGCAAGCGAGTTTAAAACTTTTTATAAAGTTGCTCTTCCGCTGGCGCAGCCGATTGTAGCAACCATTGCACTTTTTAATGGAATTGCCTACTGGAATGACTGGATGAACGGCTATGTTTATCTGACTGACGCGACGGATCTGTATACAATTCAAAATCTGCTCAACAGAATGATTCAGAATATTCAATATCTGTCGAACAGTGCTTCTCTTTCCAATGCCAGCGTCGGTCTGGCTTCGATTCCGTCGGTCTCTGTCAGAATGGCGCTGGCGGTTCTCGGTATTCTGCCCATTATCGTCATTTATCCTTTGATCCAGAATAATTTTGTGAAAGGTATTACTTTGGGCGGAGTCAAGGGATGACTCAAATTTTACAATGTGAAAAAGAACCGCTTTCTAAATAACGGGAAATTAACGGAACAGTTGAGAAATTGGTTACTGGAACCTTTGATTTTTTAGCCGATGGCTGTATGATTGAAAAAACGATTTGTGAAAGAATGGAGAATGCGGCAATGGAAACGCTGAATTTTAACAACAATTGGATATTTGTTAAGAATTTTCAAGGCTCGTGCCTGGGAAAAGAAGTTGAGTATGGGGAACCCGTTTCTTTACCGCATTGTTTTAATGCAACGGATGGGCAGAACGGCGATGGAATGTTTCACGGAAAGTGCCTGTATCAAAAGAAGTTCCACTTGAGTAAAGAATATTCCAGCCGCTGCCTGTTCCTGGAAGTCGGAGCAGCCGCATTGACCTCCGAAGTTTTCGTCAATGGTCAAAAAGCCGGAAGCAGCGACTGCGGATTTGCATTATACCGGGTCTTGCTGAATCCTTTCATAAAATTGGGAGATAACCTGATTTCTATTATCGTCTATCGTCGATAACAGCTCAAACGACAACGTTTATCCCTTAATGGCAGATTTCTCTTTTTATGGGGGACTCTACCGCGGCGTCAATTTAGTGGCAGCGGAACCGCTCCATTTCGATTTGATGGATCACGGCAGGGATGGAATTTATGTAACGCAGAGATGCATTGGCGAGAACCTTTTTGAATTAAAGATAACAGGGAACATCGTTAATGAATTGGATGAAAAAGAAAAAGCCAATGTGAAAGCTACCTTATTCGATAAGGGAAGAAATGTTGTCTGGGAAAAAAATATTGACATCGAAGTATCAAAAAAAACAAATTTCGAATTGGTCAGGAAGATCGATCATCCCAATCTCTGGATGGGAATCGAAAATCCCTATCTTTATCAGGTAAAATGCGAATTATCTTTGAACGGCAGGGTTTATGACCTGAGAACAGTGGAAATCGGCTTCAGGACGATAGAAATTACCCCTGACCGGGGAATGTTCCTGAATGGCAAACCGATTAAAATCAAGGGTGTAAGCCGTCATCAAGACTTTGGAGGAATCGGGAATGCCCTGACGAAAGAGCACATGGATCTGGATATGTCAATTATCAAGGAAATAGGAGCAAACAGCGTCCGACTCTCGCATTATCAGCAGAATGATTATTTTTATACGCTTTGTGACCGCAATGGCATTCTCGTTTGGGCGGAAATACCATTTATCAGCATTCCAACAGCTTATGACGAGGAAAACCGGAATGCAAAGGATCAATTGGAACGATTAATCAAGCAGGCTTACAACCATTGCTCTATTTATTGCTGGGGCGTTCAGAATGAAATTGAGCTTATTGTGAAAAATGAAAGAATTTATAAAATGGTTAACGATCTTACCGTTCTGGCAAGAAAGCTTGATTCAAGCCGATACATCGCACAAGCCAATGAGTATACGGTCTGCAACGACAGCAAGTTAAATGATCTTACAGATTTAGTCGGATATAATCTATATTACGGCTGGTATTATGGAGAAATGTCGGACCTGGAAAAACGGTTGGATGATTTTCATAAAACGAAGCCCAATATCCCCGTTTTGGTTACGGAATATGGGGTAGACGCCAACCCGAGGCTGCACTCCGCCAATCCGGCAAGGATGGACTATTCAGAGGAATTTCAGGTCTTGTTTTTGCATCACGCACTTCAGGCTATCTATGAAAGGCCGTTTGTTTTAGGCGGCTATGTATGGGCTTTGTTCGACTTCGGGAGCAACAACAGGAACGAAGGCGGAATGAAAGGCAAAAATCAAAAAGGTCTTGTAACAATTGACCGGAAACTGAAAAAGGATTCTTTTTATCTTTATAAAGCGTATTGGTCCAAAGAACCTTTCGTCAAACTGGCGGGGAGCCGCTTTACAAATCGAAACGAAACGGTTAATGATATTATTGTTTTCTCCAATTTGAAACAGGTCAGATTATACCTGAACGATTCAAACGTCGGTGAAATGATTGATACAGACCCGGTTAAAAAGTTTTCCGGTATACGGCTGCCTCTGGAAAAGAATATAATAAAAGCAGAAGCTTTTGACGAGCATGGAAATGTATATTGCGACGAAATGATTTTAAATCGCGTTTCCGAGAAGGATAAGAGCTATACTCTTGAAAAAACAGAAGGAAGAAGACACGTTACAAATTGGTTCGAGAGATTTGATTTAACTCACACCAAAGAAATTACTGTTCAGGAAGGCTTCTATTCCATATTTGATACGATCGAAGAAATCGAAAAAAGCGATAAGGCAAAATCGGTTTTAGGGAAATATTTCGGCAATACAATGGAAAGCCCGCAATTTCAGATGATGAAAGGTCTTATGACCATTGAAGATATGCATAAAAGCTCGATATTTCGAATTCCAAAGGAATTGCTGAATGCAATCAACAGCGAGCTGAATGTTATCCCGAAAAGTTGAGTTGTATATTAATATGTGAACCGTTTGGGCTGCAAAGAATAACGAGATAAAGAAACTATGGCTGAAAACGATTGACGTTCAGCTTAAAATTATTACAATTAACGATATGTGGAGCCCATAGTAGCCGGAATCAGTAGGATATTCCGGCAAACAGATTTTGTTATTGCAGAAAGAGAATAATAAAATGAAGCAGTGGATCTCGACAACGCAGCAGAATCCGTGGATCGTCAAAAAACCGGTTATTCCATGACCGACATGGAAAACACGCTCGAACCGACAGGAAAAGACCGGCAGAACTTTTATGGGTTTGGAGCCGCTTGCAACGAGAAGGAGTGGACCAAACGAAAGCACAAGGCTTTGGAAAACAGGCTTCCATTTTGCAGACTGGCTGGCGCTCGACAATTCGGATAAAAACAGTCCAATGGGCGGCACGGATATATGAAATGAATATTAATGCTTTCCATATCAGCATTTGAAGAAAGTGTACGGAAAACTTTCTCTATTTTGAATGGCTGAAACAGTTAGGAGTGGATTAAAACCATGGCAAAAAAATTCGTTTGTTCCTCAACGGAGCCCGTCGTTCAAACAAAAGCCGGAAAACTGCGCGGATACGCCATTGACGGGACTTACACATTTCACGGAATCAAATACGCCGATGCGAAGCGATTCCAAATGCCAACGGAAGTCGAGCCATGGGACGGCGTGAAAGACGCAATGTCTTACGGCTACATTTGTCCCATCCTTGCAGACCCCGTTCCAGTGGGTGAAGTGATGGTTCCGCACCGCTATTGGCTGAATAATGAAAACTGCCAGTATCTGAATATCTGGACGCAAAGCATTTGCCCGTCTTCAAAAAAGCCTGTCATGGTGTGGCTTCACGGCGGCGGTTTCTCCGCAGGCTCATCGATTGAACAGGTGGCCTACGACGGAGAAAACATGAGCAAATACGGCGACGTAGTTGTCGTGTCGATTAATCATCGTCTCAATATTCTCGGTTACCTGGATTTGTCGCCGTTTGGGGAACAGTTCAAAAACTCTGCGAATGCAGGGAACGCCGATATTGTGGCAGCATTAAAATGGATTCACGAGAACATTGCGAACTTTGGCGGAGATCCTGAAAATGTCACGCTGTTTGGTCAGTCGGGCGGAGGCATGAAGATCTGGTCTTTGATGCAGACGGCGAGTGCGGACGGTTTGTTCCAGAAAGGCATTATTGAAAGCGGCGTGCTTTCCGGTTTTACAAACGGTGCAAAAGGCGATGGAACCATGATCGTCAACGCCATATTGGAAGAACTCGGGTTGGAAAAGAATGATGCGGAGAAATTGGTGACAGTTCCTTATGCCACTCTTGCCGAGGCTTATAAAAAGGTTGCTCCTGACATTGCAAAACAAGGAGCTTATATTGGCTGCATTCCACTTCAGAACGACTTCTACCTCGGCGATCCGCGTGAAGTGGGCTTCACGGAGCATGCGAAAACAATACCGGTCATGATTGGTACGGTGTTAGGCGAATTCGCCTTTGGGCCAGGCATTCCGAATAAGCATCAGCTTTCTCAGGATGAAATGGAAGGAATGATCGTTAAAAAATACGGCGACAGCGCCGATGAACTGTTGGGGCTCTTCAGGAAAGCCTATCCTGATAGAAACCTCACGGACCTTCTGGATTTGGATTCACTTTTCCGCTTTCCCACCAAGGATTTTATCGCGAAGAAAGCGATGCATAAGCAGGCGCCGACCTATTCGTATCTCTTTGCTTTTGAATTCCCATACGATGGCGGAAAAACGGCATGGCATTGTTCCGAACTTCCATTTGTCTTTCACAACACGGAAAAAATCCCGATCTGCAATGTGCCGGGAGTTTCCGACAAACTGGAAGACCAGATCTTTGGGGCATGGATTCACTTCGCGAGAAAGGGTGACCCAAATTACGCGAGCCTTCCCGACTGGCCGGCATGTAAGCCCGGAGACGAAGCTACCATGATCTTTGACAGAACATGTGCCGTCAAACATAACTACGATAATGAACTAATTGAATTGCATCATAAAGTTGCTTCAAAGCTGCCCTTTGAGGGAACTGTTCTTTATTGAGATTTCGCACTTTCCAGACTGCGGACAAAGTTACGGCACACGCTCATTTCGTTGGACGCAAATGTAACATGGGATGAGATGCCTGAATACAGACGCGAGCGGCGCTTTTGGAATCTGGAAATTGAGCGCTTCCACGATTGGATTCCCCTCACTGAGGAGGACACTGGTTACCACAAATGGGATTTCCGCAAGTGATATATATAACAGCCGCCGTCGGAAAA
>ENA-UOOE01002010-UOOE01002010.1-fermentation-metagenome-genome-assembly--contig:-NODE-2010-length-15534-cov-6.448026_pt1 | contig 15534 bp, 13 predicted proteins | sample MGYA00245776_ERZ724021 | MGnify/ENA primary metagenome ERZ724021 (study PRJEB28704, sample SAMN03018321) | fermentation metagenome | biome: anthropogenic terrestrial biome; feature: soil; material... | reverse complement strand
TCAGCCTGAGCAAAAGCGATAAATTCGGTTGTGCAGACCGGCGTGAAATCACCAGTAATAAAATGCGAACTATTTTAGCGTTCTGCCCCAGCACCTATTACGTTCGTGTTTCGAGGCTTTTTAAGCAATATCAATAAAGTTACTCTGTCTGGAGATGCTTGGAATTTGGAAATCGTATACAGAAAAATAAAAGAAACGGATATTGAGAAAGTTCTTCCTATTTATATGGATTATTACAATGGCCGGGAAAGCGGCGTTTGGACGGATAGAACCGTCTATAAGCGCATCCATCAAGTGTGGAGCAGAGAAGATTCCTATTGTATGATTTTTGTATGCAATAAAGCTATAATTGGTTTTGCAATGGGCTATTTTGAGCAGTATGATGATCTGGTCGCTTACGATTTGGTTGAAATCGTGATAGCCGGTGAATATCAAAACAAAGGAATTTTATCTATCCAAACTCGGCTTTCAATTGGAATATGAAAGAATAGAAAACAAGTTTTTCTTTGCGACTTATGAAGAAAGTCAATTTATATTTGAGGAATTTCATAAGGACGGGTGGAATATTGGTGCTTTAGCATATCCTTTTGGAAGAGGAGTCAACTTTTCTATTAACAGCAGCAATATTGATAAACTTTATAATCAAATCTTGGAATACCAAATAAAACCTTACCGGCAACTTCATGAAACATCTTACCTGTGCGGCGGAAAAATTGAACGGGAAAAACAGTTCTTAATACCTGACGGCTATTTACCCCGGTTTACAGATTAGAAAACCTGTAAACATGGTCTTCGTATTATCATAAATAATTTTTTTCAATCAATCGGGAAACATCAAGGCAATAAAACTTTGCGGCTGAATTAAAACAAATATGGCTTGCACCGGATGCGAAAGTCGCCCGTAAACGTGCTGATTCTCTGGCGCAGGAATACGAAAAGCACTTTCCAGATGCCATTCAAATTCTTGAAGACGGCCTTGAGGATTCGCTCCAATTTTATTCTTTCCCGGCGTTGGATTCCAGAAAAATCGCAAGCTCAAACATGCTCGAAAGGCTGAATAAGGAAATTCGGAGACGTACCCGAATGGTTGGTATTTTTCCCAATCCCGATTCTTATGTTTGGCTCGTTGCTACATACCTCATGGAATATGCCTAGGACTGGTCAGATGCAAAAGCGTATTTCAGCGCAGAAGCCATTCGCAAAGCTTTTTCTATTGCAGCATAATTCGTTTTTTCGGGGCGAAATTGCAAACTCCTATTGACTCTAACGGATATTGTTAAATTCCGGTACTATCATCATGCGTAAATTCAATTTTTAATTTTGAGAGTACTCGCGTGCTTGATGTCCGGCCCGCTGTGTCACTCAAGGCGGGCGGAGCCGGAATCCGGTATACCTGCCTGATACGGAACCACCAGACCTACTTGTTCTAGGAAGAGAACAAATGGTTTGTGGAATCAAAACAGCCGTGCTGATCGGCAAAAAACTGCGGAAGGGAAAATGATTTCCTTCCGCAGTTCGTTAACTTTCAATTATGCATACACAAAATTACAAAACATTTTCGAATTTTACATTTTTCCTTGAATATTTGCTACCCCTGGATTATAATTTGTTTATTGTGTTTTGGTGGAAAATAATTTTATGGGATTTACAGGCAAGGGCTATACTACGATGTTTGGGCATACATGATATAGCCATAATGAGAATCAGCACGAATTCAGATCATTTATATGACAGGAGGGTAATGTCATGCAAGCTAAGTGTCCTGATTGGTACAAACATGGGTGGTCTTTGGATGTTAAAAATCAATCTTGGGTAGAAGACACTGAAAATCAAGTTGCTTTTATTATTAAGACACTGGGATTAACCGGAAAGGAACGAATTCTTGATTTGGCTTGCGGGTATGGTCGCCATGCGATTTCTTTTGCACAAAAAGGTTTTTCCGTAGTAGGTGTGGATATTACAAAGGGCTATATTGATGATGCTATAAAAACTTCTAAGGAAAATTCATTGACCGCAAAATTTATACAGGCAGATATCCGTGATGTTGAGTTTGAAAATGAGTTTGATGTTGTTTTGAACTTAGCTGATGGTGCAATAGGATATTTAGAAACCGATGAGGAAAACCTTAAAATATTTGATGTAATTTCCCGTGCATTAAAAAAAGGTGGAAAACATTTCATGGATGTGTGTAATGCAGAACACGCAGAACACTATTTTCCAAAAACCAGCTGGGAGATTGGCAAGAAAGCATTAGCTTTGGCTCAATTCGATTGGAATAAGGAAACCCATAGAATGTTATATGGCGGTTTTGATATACCATATGGTATACCTGCACAAAAGCCTCAAATTCCTGCAGGTGATCCTACTCGCCTGTATTCCGTGGACGAATTGTCAGCAATTTTTGAGCAGCGCAAAATGAAAATAGTACATACTTTTTCAGATTACAATGGTAGTGAAGCCTCTTATAAAAAGTTACAATTACTTGTATATTCTATTAAACTGTGAGTATTTCAACCACACCAATAAAATAAGCACACTGAGAATTGTAGTGTAATGACAATTCATTTTACATATTGTTGAACTTGATATCCAGCGGCCTATTGTATTAGAATCTAAAATAGAGGAATAAAAGTATGATGGTTTTCAAAAGCAATCTAACAAATCAGGAAGCGTACTATGAAATATATCATGCAAATTCAGAGCAAAATCCCGGATATATCGTAAAGAAAACTCTAGGTGATAGAGTCTGCGTTAAGAAATGCCAGCAAGATCTAACGGCACAATATTCTACGCAGGTATTCAAGTTTGGACTTATATTTCAAAAGATCACCTGATTTATACTGATTTCAGTAAGGTGATAAAAATAAACGAGCGTAATCCTGAAATCATTTGGTTAATATATAATAAAAGAAACTATGAGATATTAAGGCGGCTTTATAAAGGAAATATTTTAGATTTGGATTCTCTAAAGGGTTATACGCAATAGTACTGATTTATAATTACAGAAAATAGCAAAAGTTCAGTCTTGCTTAATATGAAACAATAACCAACTCAGAGAATTTTTCGAACTTTCCATTATGTTTATAATATTCTCTAAAAACACGATCTGATTATTTATATAAGGCGAGGAGGAACTGTTCATGGATTTCAGAAAAATTTTTAATGATAAAGTTGCGCCTAAAGATTTTGATAAATTTAGGTTTAGGTATTGTGATGAGCTTTTTGCTGATGTTATTGCTCATTCAAAGCTTAATGCAACAAAAACGGCGCTGGAAATCGGTCCAGGTACCGGACAAGCGACAGAGCCGATTTTGAAAACTAATTGTTCGTATTTAGCCATTGAACTTGGTGAAAATTTCGCAGATGATATGAAAAAGAAATTCAACCGATATAAAAATTTCAATATTGTCAACGCAGATTTTGAAACATATCCTTTCGAAAAAAATATGTTTGATTTAGTATATTCCGCCGCCACAATTCAATGGATACCGGAAGAAATTGCGTTTCCAAAGGTGTATCACATTTTGAAAAGTAACGGTACTCTTGCTATGTTCATGACGCATACCGACTATAGAACCTCAAATGAAGCTTTATACGAAAAAATACAAGATGTATACTCACAATTTTTCAAACCTGAAACCGCATATACTAAGAAATTCGATTACTATAATGCCGTAAATTATGGGTTCGTTGACTTTGAACGGCGTGAATACCACCAAGTTAAAGAATGCACTGCAGATGAATATGTTTCATTTATTAGTATTTATGCTGCCAATTTAACCATACCAGAACCATACAAATCAAAGTTCTTAAATGGAATCAGAAATGCCATTCTAAGTTTTGGCAATAAAATAACGCTGAATAACACAATAATTCTTTATCTTGCAAGGAAACCTTGACTTCCTGTTATGAGCAAAATGGGTAACCAGCTATCTTATCCGAACTTCGCAGTTTGTTCACTTAGTTCCAATTATGAATTAATTATGATACTTATCTGAACATCATGGCAAGAGGATTTGCATTGACGGCAGCTTGTAGTTGCCCATCGTCAACGTGAATTTCTGTTGTAGCTTATACTTCCATATCCTTTGTACATAAGTGTAGCGGCAGTATATCGCAATTTATGGGTGGACAAACCTTTAGGATTTATTCCCGCACCAACAATGTGCTTTTTCACGACATTTTGAATTGCGCGTGAGTGAGTCGGCTGCTATTGCGGGAGATAAACAGTGCATCAGTGCTGACTGCCATGAAGGCCCATTTTCGCTTCCTTGTTCCCGGAGAAGAGTGAAAAGTCTATAAAACAGGCTGCTTAAATATGAAGGAATGATAATAAAATGATAAAACAGGAAAATACCGCTATAACGCATGGTGGAAAATTTCATGCTGATGATGTGTTTTCAGCTGCACTATTAAAAATATTGAATCCACAGATAAATATTGTTCGTTCCTTCCAAATACCTGACGACTTTAATGGAATTGTGTTTGACATTGGAGGAGGGAAATATGACCATCATCAGGAGGGAGCAGAGGTACGTGAAAACGGTGTACCCTATGCAGCATTTGGTTTGTTATGGCGTGAATTTGGCGAAAGCCTCATAAGTAAATACCTCTCTGAGGAACAAGCAAAGAAAGAAGCGGTATATTTCGATGAAAAGTTTATACAACCTCTGGATGAAGACGATAACACCGGAAGTGGAAACCAGTTAGCGGATATTATCTCAATATTTAATCCAAACTGGGACTCTAACGAATCTTCGGATTGTTGTTTTTCAAAAGCTGTTGACTTTGCCACTATTGTTTTGAAAAAAGAAATTGATAGAATCATGAGTGTACAAAGGGCAAAAGAAATGGTTGAAGCCGCACTTGCCAATTCAAAAGACAGCATCGTAATCTTACCTAGATACGCACCATGGAAAATGGTGCTCATCCCATCGGATGCGGAATTTGTGGTGTATCCTTCTCAGAGGGGTGGGTACAATGCACAGGTAATTCCAGTAGATTTTAACACCAAAGAAGCAAAATGTGATTTTCCTAAGGAATGGGCAGGCAAACCAGAAAATGAATTGCAGCGAATTTCAAGAATTCCAACATTAACCTTTTGCCATAAGAGTCGCTTCCTTATATCCGCAGATAGCTTAGAGGATACTATAAAAGCCTGCAAACTTGCAAAAGCTTTATAATATAATATTTCTGTGTACATAATTAAACATTGCTATTTGAACTTCTTATTATATTTATGATATTCTTGCAGAGTACAATCCAATTATATAATAAAGGAACGTGAGGGAAATTTGATATCAAAATAGCATTGTGAGTGATCTATTTGAATGATTTATATACTGGAATATTATGTATGATGGATAAATTCCGTGATGACAGGTCTGCCTGCTGTATCCTATTTTGTGAACCAGGTCGTAAAGCGAAACGACAAATTTCCCGACCAACGTATCGGAGCCTTGAAATGAAACAGAAAATCGGGAGATTTCATCAAATCCGGTCTTTCTCTTTTCCCTTACAGAATTGAAGTGATTGGCTGACCGGTCTCCAACATGCCGAGCAGCTCTTCGCAGAGCATCAGGCAACGGGGATAATGGAAGGGCCCCTTCCACAAAGAGCCTTTCTGCATATGGGAAACCGTGCCGTCACGATGCAGATAGCCGTACCATTCGCCAAATTCCCTGTCTTGAAAATGTCCGAAAGCATAATTGTGGATCGTTTCGAACCATTTTTCATATTTTGAGTTGCCGGTAATGCCATAGGCCATCAGTGTTGCTATCAGGATTTCGGTATGAACCCACCACAGCTTCATGTCATACTCCAGCTGCTCGCAGGGCCGGCCCTCAACGTCCGTGAAATAGTAAACGCCGCCGTATTCCTTATCCCAGCCGCGCTCCAGGGACCAGTCCAGAATATTCAGGCATGTCTGAAACAGTTCCCTGTCATTTGAATAAAGCGCCTCGCACATCATAAACCAGGCGTTTTCTATGGAATGCCCCGGATTCACGGTGCGGCCGGCGGGGTTGTCAATGAAGGAACCGTCGGCTGAGACATCTTCCAGCACACAGTGCATGTCCGGCTTGTAACTGTATTTCAAGATGTCGCTGATAATCTCCCGCACAATTTTTGTATAGTACTCCGACTTTTCTGGGTCGCAGCGCCGCAGAATCTGAGCGCTGCTGACGAAAACCATCGGCACGGCGACTGCACGCTCGGCACGGGTTGAAGCATAGGTTTTCGGTGTGATCTTATAAGGATCGGACGAAGGATCCCGGTAAATCCGCAGCATCATCTCAAAGCATTTTTCCGCTTTTTCCAAAGCGTCCCGGTCGGCGGCGGCGACAGCATATTCGGCCATACCGATGACATAAAAACTCTCGGAATATATGTAGCGTCGTTTGCGGAGGGGCCGTCCATCCCGGGTTACGGTAAAGAACATGCGGCCGTCGGCATCCACGCAGTACCGCTCCAGGAAATTCTTTCCCAGCTTTGCCGCCCGAAGCCATTCGTCGCGCTTCCCGTACCGATTGCAGAGCGCCGAAAAGGTCCATAGGCCGCGCCCTTGGAACCAGCAGGATTTGTCGCTGTTATAGCAGTGTCCTTCCCTGTCCACGGACGTGAGGTAGCCTCCAAACTGTTCATCCAGAAGATCGCTTTTCATCCAAAATGGAATGCAGTTGTCCAGCAGCTGCGAACGATAGAATTCATGATATTTTGCAATTATTTTTTTTTCCATGTTCTTTCACCTTCGATATAAATTGCTGATTTTCACCGGCAGCCGTAAAACATTCGGCGTGGATCAGCCAAATTTCCGCAGAAGCCTGCCGTCGATTTCGCCGAGCGCCATGCCGTGTTTGCTGGAATATACGCAGGCTTCGCCCGCGACCTGCCCCATGTCGATTACGGTTGGGATAATGCGGACGCTCGCCTGCATCAAAAAGGTTGTGGAGATACAACGGCCCGCCGTAATAAGGTTTTCAATCCGGTCGTTGACAAAACTGCGGTAGGGGATTTCATAATAATCCCCGTCCCGGTAGGCATTCTGGTGGAAAAGGCCCTTTGTCGCGGAGTGTACATCAATATACCAGTCGCCGCGGGCAACCCCGTCGGGGAACCGGGCCTGCCGGCTATAATCCTCTTCCGTAAGGACATATTTCCCAACCAAACGGTAGGATTCCCGTACGCCGAGCATGCTGGCTTCCTGAATCAAGAAGGAATTTTCGAACCCCGGCATATAATCATGCAGAAAGCGAACCAGCCGGCGGATCATGCGGCGGCCTTCCGTAATTGCCCGCGAACGCGCCATGGCGCTGGTATTATTGGTCAGTGAGGCGATATGCGGGCAGTTGAAAGTCATGCAGCCGGGCTTCATTGGAATGCTGAAATTCTGGTAATAGCGCAGGTCTTCCTTGCGCAGGACACCGTCGTCCACGCCTTTCTGGAACAGGGGCTCAAGTACAAAATGGCGGCCTTTGACCATGGCCGACTCATAATAGCGTCCGTGTGTGAAAATGGAGTAGTCGTCGTGCAGCGACATCACATAGGCACGGTATTTTTCAATATTGATGCCGCCCACTTCAAAACGCAGCGAAGACATCTGATTATTGTGGTTCTCATCCCCGGAAACCGTGGGGACGCCAGCGGCACGGGTCAGCACCGCGTCGCCGCTCGCGTCCACATAATTTGCTGCCGTGAGTGCGCCCAGGCCCTCCACCGTGGTGACCACGAGGTAAAGAATACGGCGTCCGTCCGTCACACAGTCGCTGAGTGTAGCATCGTAAAGAATTTTCACGCCCGCATCCGTACACAGCTCCTCCAGCGATTCCGCCATGACTTCGGAATTGAACCAGAGCATTTTCGTGTTCAGTTCGTCGCGCACGACGCAGCCTTTTTCCTTCAGCTTCTTTTCGAGGTTGAAAAAGTTCTCCAGGTGGCCTGTGAACGATTTCATCATGGGCGCGACGAGCGCGTTGGTAGACGTACCGCCGAGCCGGATGCTTTTTTCCACAATCAGTGTGCGGCATCCGCCCTCCGCGGAACTGATAGCCGCCGATACACCGGCGCTGCCGCCCCCAACAACGATCGTATCATAGTTCCCCAGAAAGGGAATGCGGCGTCCCCGATAATCCAGAAAGCCTTTCTTTATGTCTGTCATACTTATTCCTCCTTGTTCTGCGGGCCCCGGGCCGCCGGACATTCCGCATAATATTCCGCTCTCAGCCGGTCGATCCGCTCAAGGACCCAACCAAAGCCCTGGCTCTTTTCGCTGGCAACCAGTGCAAAGTCCAGAATCTTGGGATGAATGGCAGAGCGGCAGAAATCCTTTGCGAAAATGAATGCGGCAATCTCACTTGTCCTGCGGACTTTCAGCGTCTGATTCCAAATACCCAGAAATTTCGAACGGACCGGTTCGCACAGTTCGTCGGTGTACCGGCCCTGTGAATACTCGAGAAAATGATAGAATTCATGCGCAAGAAATAATGCACTGGCTTCTTCCGCCGTTACGGGATACGGCGTTCCCTGCATGGCGGAACTGATCCGCTCGGCTGTCTTAAGAAAAATATCGATCTGCTTTGTCTTGTTGTCATAGTAGATCTGAGAGTGAAGCCCGGAAGCAACATCACCGGGGAAATATCTCACCGTCACACCGTCCGACCGCAGAATTCCGCTTAGATCGGCTCCCCTGTATTTGGCAGCAGCTTCCCTACCCGCCTTTATGCCGCACTCGATATAGTAAGAACGGCGCTCCCGCGGGATTCGACGGTAAACGAAATCTTCTTTCAGATCGCTGTACGCAAAAATTGCGTCGTCGATCGCCCCTACTTTTTCCACCGCTTCCGTCACTCCCTTCGTAAAAATCCGCAAATTCCGTGCCCTTGCGGCGCAGGGCATGGCTTTTCGATTCAGCCCTGCGCGGCCACGGCTATGACGGCTTCTTCGTCGTCGACAAATTCAAGTTCCTGCTCGGCAAGAGACATCATCTGCTCTTTGTCCGTCACACCGCTCAAATCGGCGTTTTTCTGGCGGAAATACAGAAAGATCCGCGGCAGCATGGAACCGCCGGCGTTGTAAACGGTAAGCTCTTCAATCAGTTCGCTCAGTCTTGCCGGCAAATTTTTCTTCTTTGTCATAACCACTTTCGCATTATTTTTCTGCAGACGGATCACGCCTTCAGAATCCACCATGCGGACAAGTTCTTTTTTCGTCTTGATCAATCCGAACAGCGCGCGTCCTGTCTTCACGGCGGTAAAGGCGTACCAGCCGCCCGTCTGAGCGGCCAGCGATACATCCTGCGGCTTCACTCCGGCCGATTCCGCCACAATCTTCGCCATTTCATCAGGGGTTTTTCGTCGCTCGGCCACGTTTTTCGTCCGCAGCTCCGTCGCCCCAGTCGCCACGGCACGAATAATGCTCTTCTGGGTATCGATCTCCACGGAAATTTCCACCGTATCCGGGTTGGCACCCGACTTGACAATCATTTCCGTAACATCATTGCGCAGCTTGCGGATATCTTCCGGCCCCGGATTCACAACGCTCCGTTCGAGCCGTTCCATCATCAGCGCCATTGCGACACCAATTGTGGAAATATAGGGCGCGTTTCTGGCGATCTTGTGGCGAATCCCCATTTTTTCACCCAGGTACGGTACAATGACCGAAGCGGAACCTCCGCCGCCCACAAGATAGATAATGCTGCGGTTGAGGCCGTAATCGTCGATCAACGCATTCACGACCGCAGAGACTTTGTCGGCGGCAATATCCATCGCCGCCCGTGCGGCCTCTTCCGCCGAAACACCCAGTTCGGCGGCCAGTGCTCCCCACGCAGCGCGCGCCGCCTGAACATTGCCGTGCGCATAGTCGTTTTCGGGTACATACCCGAGAAGATTGGCGGCTCCGGCCAGCGTAAGTGCATACCGCCTTCCGCCGTCACAGCTTACAGCCGCGTAAACCGCTTTGTCGCCTTCGCGCGGCGCAATCAATTCCAGATGCGGATTGGCAATCAGGGCAGGGTCCGTGAATACTTCGTATTCCAGATCGGCGATGTGCGCCGAACGGGGACCGACGTCGCTGACGGCACCGTTCCTGACGACGATCATGCTGCCGCCCGCCACGCCGAGCGTATGCACATCCAACGAAGTAAGGTATAACTTTCTTCCGCCGATTTCGGCGTTTTTGATCATGACTTTACCGTCTTTGATCGCGGAAATATCGATGGAAGTCCCTCCGGCCTCCAGAAAAATCCCGTCGGTGATCTTTTCATACATCAAAGCGCCAGCCACACCCGCGGCAAGGCCGGACAGCATGGTAAGAATGGGGCGTTTCCGTACTTCGTCGACACTCATCACACCGCCGTCGCACCGCATGATCATAAGCGGCTTGTCGATTTTGGCCTCATGTACGGCGTTCCCGGTCATGTCTGCGGTTTCCATCATCTTTGGAATCAGCGCCGCGTTGACCACGGCGGTGCGTGTCCGCGCCAGCAGGCCGTAAAGCTGCGATATTTCATAACCGCCGGTCGCAGGAACATTCTCTTCAAACGCTTTTTCAATTACATGCTTCTCATGATCCGGATCATCGACGGAATAGGCCTCGGACGCCACAATCACCTGGGCACCTTCACCGCGGAGCGAACGGACAGCTTTCAAAATCCCGTCGTCCGTCAGACGGGCGGAATCCAGAAATGTGTGAACGGTCCTCAGGTATTTTCCGGGAGCAAGCTCGATATCTCCCACTCGCGTTTCTTTCTTTGCGCGCTCGCCTTCCAGACCTGTACCCATCCCTATGATGCCGACTTTTGCCACATCGCCCTCCAGCAGCGCATTGGTTGCCTGTGTGGTGCCGTGCGCGATAAAGACAACATTGGAAGGATCGATCTTGCCTTCCTCCAGTATTTTATTAATGGCAAGGATGATGCCTTCGGCCACTCCTTTTTTCGCATGATGGGTTGTCGGCACCTTCGTTTTTGCGAGAATTTCATACGTGCTGCTGTCGATGGCAACCGCATCCGTAAAAGTTCCGCCTACATCAATACCAATCCGCACCTGAGATTTCATTCGGCTGACTTCCTTTCCTTTTCTGCGGGACACTACGCCGGTTCCCTGCAAAATTTACTGTATTTCCAGTTGCAGGGTTTCCCGCGTCAAACTGCGGAAAACCCTGCAACCAATCTGTAACCCGCTTTCCGCCCGACAAAAATCTAATCCTTAGTGTGGATGAAACAGACGGACTTTTATTCCTCAAAAACGGGACATTCTTAAAACGATTGATTTTGGCATCCGCTCAGAAGATGAAAATGGCCGAATAAACCAGACCAGCGAAACACATCAGCATCGTGAACGGAAGTGTGGATTTCAGGATGTCATTCACATCCACATGGGCAAAATCCGCACAGATGACGTTCTGCGTATTCGTCGGGTCAGAAGTACACTGAACAAACGTGTTGCAACGCAGCGCCATGCCGACCGAGAATGGATTCATACTGCCGGAAGCCAGCATGATCGTAGCAAGCCCGGAGCCGAGGCCGTACATGTTCAAAGGACCTCTGTACAGAGCGAGAGGCGACAGAATGGCGAACAACAGCACATAGCCGACTGCCGTTTGGGGGATGATGGTTTTCACAAGCGGCTGAATCAGGGCGGTGGTGGCGGTGGCCGTCACACCATTCAGCAGGATGCCGATGCCGATCATCAGCGCGACCACCATGGCCACTTCCTTAATGCCATCGACAAAACAACCGGTAATCACGGAAAGGGACTTCTTCGGCGTGGTGATCAGAACTGTGAAGATAATGGCGATGATCAGGCTGGTCAGCGCATCCATCCTAAAGAAGAAGACAAGGATCATGGGCAGGATGGGGGTAAATAACGCAACGGTGTTGACATGCTTCTTGTTTCCGGCACCCTCGTCTGCCGGCATTGCCCAGGAGCTTCTGACCGGGCGCTTTTTTACCTTGATCAGAATGTACACGGAGGTAAAGACCGCACCAATGACAGCAAGCACTACGCCCATGTATTTGACCTGTTCCATGGTCATGCCGAGCGTGTCAATATACATCTGATACTGAGAAACGTTAATCATCAGGCCGATGGTAAGGCCCATTAGAATAAGACTCGCGGAAACCACGGGAGCAACCCCGGCCGCCAAGAGCAGCGGAATTGCAATGGTACAGACCATAATGACAGGGCCCGCGCCGCTCATGCCGATAAAAATGACAACGGTGGCCGCAGTCAGCACGAATGCCATGGCAAGGGGTTTGTCTCCCGCAAGCTCCGCGGCTTTACGGATAATAGTCTCCGCAATCCCCTGCTTTTCAATTACTTTGGCGAAAACTGCACCAAACATCGTGATGACAATCGTGCTTGCAAGCTTGATGGAACCCTGGCCGATTACAAAACCGCAGATGGTCTGGCCGTCCTTTGCCGTAGTGGTCAGGAAAGGCACTCCTGAAATAGCCGCGACCAGAATACCGATCAGTGGCAGCGCCAGAACGGCCGACATCTTTTTGGTCATCATCAGTGCGATGCCGCCAAAAAAGACAATCAGGATGAATATGACTTGGACAACTGACATAGTACTTGCACCCCTCTTTCAATATTTCGGATTCTGGGTAAACCATACCCGTCCCGGAAAATGCAGCGGACACTATCGAATTTTGTCGAGCAATATGCCGGAACCTGCATGGGAAACTTTTTACCCAATTCTTCGGATTTGCTTATGCCATAACTACATTTTCCCGCTGTGACACGCGCTTTACAATCCCGTCGAAGTCCTCGGTGCAATCCCACAGCATCTGGGCGTAAAGCGCCACAGGGAACCAGCATTTCGATTCCAGCAAACCGTCCTCCACCAATGCGTTTACTTCAGCACCTCCTTCACAGAGCATCCGGATGATCTCCTGGCAGAGCCGTCCGTTCCGGAACCAGCCGCTTTGAACAAAATGCCAGATTTCCCTCGCTTTTTCCATGCGTTTCTCGATTTTCGCCTGGGACTCGCAGCCCATCACAAACGGGCCCTTCTGATGCTCGAAGATGCTCCAGTCCAGGCAGATCTGCCCTTTTAAAACCACTCCGCACGGGCATCCCGGCCGAAGATTCAGGATTTGCTCTGTAAAGGCTTTCGTACTTTCAAAATCCTGAATATTTTCCGGCAGATAATCATAGGGGAATGATCCGCAGTCTTCCCATACAATATCAATTTCCGGGCGTATACCCGCAAGTACCTGGACCCTGTTTTTCACGGAAGTGGCATGAAGACCGAACTGGATGGTCAATTCCGGATAATGCTCCAAAAGCCTGCCGCCGATGAAATTGACCCACCGCGTTACTGCATCGGCAATGGGGACTCCGTTCATCGTTTCTTCCTTTGTTTCGGTGAACGATTGGAAATAGATGCCGTCGCCGCCCGCCTGCGCATAATCGCGGCGGTACACTGCTAGAACTTTTTCGGCCCAGCGTTCCAATTCCTCTTCGCTGGTGACATTAATTTTCTCATCCCAGCCCCAAGAATATCCGAAAATCACGCGAATGCCATAACTGTGGAAGCACTCGACCGCTTCCCGCAGATTCAGCGGCGCATAGTCGTTCCATATCACGATCTGATTCAGTCGAAGCCTTGCCATGGTGGCTGCAAACCTCCGATAATCGTAAATGCAATGCCCCCAAGTCCATATCCCGCGCCGTGCAACTTGCGGCGCACCCGCGCTCCGATAGGATTTCATACGCCCCTGAAACAGTTTTTGAAAGAACGGAGAATACTGATCCGTCAGCTTCGCAGATGCGAGATAATCATCCACAAAATCCGTGGCGCCATAGTGGACACAAGCGGCATTGGATCCTGCTATCACGGCCACCTGCCTGCCACCGCAAAACGGACTGTCGGCGACTTTCACAAGATATCCGCCTTGTGGGATTTCCGATTCTCCGACAAGCCGCGCAATCAGCGGGTTGCTTTTGCGCGTCCCTACCAGAATCAGATTGTCGTCCTGCTTTTCGCCGCACTGATCCGCAGTCTGCGCTACGAGGATATAGGGAACCTCCTGCGAGACCCTTCCGTAAATCAGTTCAACCGCGCGTCGTTCCATTCCGGAATAGTTTCCGCATATGATCTTCCATCGATCCGTTCCGTAATCATATCGTTTCATAATACTCTCCCCCATCTGGGCCTACACAGCTTGCCCTAAAACCAGTTTTATGATATCATAAAAAAGAAGTCATCTCTATCATAATTTTATCTATTTTTAACACATGGTTGACATGAATTGTTTTCCACAGGAGGGAGCGCCAATGCTTAACAACAGCTTTCAAGTCCGATATCACACCCTTCCGATCGCGACCTTTGCCCTGGGATCGCCGCTTGTGAAACAGCCCACCTCCTTTATCCTTCTGCACAATCACAGAGAGTTCGAAGTAATTGTTGTCAAGTCCGGGAGCTGCGAGATTTTTATCAGCAACACCCGTTTTGAAATGAGTTCCGGCGATATTCTGCTGATCCCCCCCTATGCGCTGCACGACGGGAACATTCTTCCAGGAAAGGCTTTTGACCATTACTGCTTTTGCTTCGACCTTTCAATTTTGAACGACGGGAAGCTGAAAAGAAGCCTGGAAACGGGTTACGCGGACGTTAAACGGGTTATCACGCACGGATCCGATCTCAGCCGGGAACTGCTTCCCCTTGTAGAGCAGATTTACCAGCAAAGCAGCCAGTATGGCGCCGCCTGGGAAATGGTCGTCCGCGGAGCTTTGCAGATGTTGTTTGGAAGGCTGGAGCAAAGCGGCTTTTTGTTCACGGCTGCGAAAAAAAACGCCAACCAGGATTTCTGTATCAAGGTGCTTGATTTTTTGGGAAAACAATATGCGAACGAAATTACGTCCCGCACGGCCGCCGCTGCATTTTCTTACAGCCAGAGCTATTTCTGCCGCCTGTTCCGCGACAACTTCAATACCAGCTTTCAGCAGTATCTCTGCCAGTTCCGTCTTTGCAAGGCAAAGCTTCTGCTGTCGGAGGCCGATATGACGGTTTCCGAAGCAGCCCGCCAGGTCGGCTTCAGTAATCTGAGCTACTTTACACGTATGTTCAAATCCTGCTTTGGCTGCACACCGCTGCACTATAAGGTTTCTCATGTTCCGTCGAACCGGCTGAACGCTTACTACCGAGGTTCGCAGTTCTTGACGAACTACGCAGAGGCTGGCAATCCGACCGGCAAAACGCCTGTTTGAGGCGCATGAAAAAGTGTTTCTGCTGTCAAAAAAGCTCTTGAAAAATTCGGCCGCATTGATGTGCTAGTGAACAACACCTGCATCGGCTATTTCAGTTTCGCCGAGGAGAGTTTCGGAAAGAAACCGGAAGGATGTTCGAGATCAATTTCTGGAGGCTGATGGACGTTACCACAAAAGTCTTGCCCTATATGAAGGAAACAAAAAGCAGGGCATATCATTAATTTTTCATCTATCGGTGGACTGATGTCCTTCCCGGCACTCGGTTATATTAAGCGCTCTCGGGTCCTGCTGAACAAGCGATACAAATTTCTTACTCCGGAGC
>ENA-UOOE01002008-UOOE01002008.1-fermentation-metagenome-genome-assembly--contig:-NODE-2008-length-15540-cov-338.154601_pt1 | contig 15540 bp, 13 predicted proteins | sample MGYA00245776_ERZ724021 | MGnify/ENA primary metagenome ERZ724021 (study PRJEB28704, sample SAMN03018321) | fermentation metagenome | biome: anthropogenic terrestrial biome; feature: soil... | reverse complement strand
GCATCCAACAACATAGAATCAGTATACGGGATAATAAATGGTACAGCCAACTACATCCTGACCAAGATGACTGAGGAGGGACGTGAATTTGGTGACGTTCTGAAGGAGGCTCAGGAGAAGGGATACGCAGAGGCGGATCCAACCTTCGATATTGAGGGTCATGACACTGCCCAGAAGCTAATCATCTTAACCATACTTGGCTTTGGAGTTTACGTTAAACAGGAACGTTTCCATGTTGAGGGAATAACCCGTGTAACCCCTGATGACATAGCCTTTGCACGGGATGAAATGGGATGCTGTATCAAACTCCTTGCAATATCCAAACTCGTTGATGGTGAGCTGGAGGTCCGTGTTCATCCAACCCTCGTGCCTGATGAACATCTTCTATCATCTGTTAACGGTGTTTTCAACGGTGCATACCTGATTGGTGACGTTGTTGGGCCTGTGATGATGTACGGACAGGGTGCAGGTATGATGCCCACTGCAAGTGCAGTTGTAGGTGACTGCATAGACATAATTCAAAACATGACAAAACCAGTTGCATACGGGCCAAAGAACACCAGGGTTCAGAGTGTTAAGGAAATGTCAGACGTTGAAACCAAGTACTACATCAGACTCACAACTGAAGACAAAGCTGGAGTCCTCCATGAAATCGCCGGAATATTCCGTGACTACGATATAAGCCTTGAATCTGTCAATCAGAAACCAACAACCAACAAAGGTGAGGTTCAGATCTTCATCGTGACCCACACAGCCCTTGAGAGGAACATGACCACTGCAGCAGAAAAGATCAGCCAGTTGAAGTTCGTTGAATCGGAACCTATGTTTATAAGGCTTTTATAAAATTCCATAGTTAAAAAAAAACTTTAAAACAAACTTTTTATTCTTTTTATTCTTTGAGGATAGCCCTCCAGGAAGCTACTCTTTTTTTCAAATTTTTTTTCATGCCCCCTGCAACTTCTATGAACCCTGCAAAAAATATCCTGCAAAATTTATATAAAATAATAATAATATTATAATTATTAATATTCTTATGGAGAGCCGAAAAATCGAATGGATAGGAAACTGCTTATAAAACTTGGTTGGTGTTAAAAAATGATGTTGAATGTGTCTTCAATCTCAGAGTATGTTTACTGCCCCTTGAAAGTTTATCTAAGGCAAAGTGAAGGTCATAACATTCAGACCCCTGCAATGCTAAGGGGCAGAATGGTACATGAAGTGAGAAGGGGGTTTGAAGAGCTTCTGAAGCGAAATTTATGGTCCATCAATGAAGAAATGAACGCTAAAACCATATTTGAAATTCTTATGGAGGATGTAGCAGAATTTGTGGACAAAACCTTGCTCAAGTACTGTGAAAAGGAGAGTATGGATCCTAAAAGTGCTGAAACCATTTCAAGAAAACTTAAAGATGATTTCGAAGTTGAATCATGGTTGATGGCAGTTAAAGTCTGGAAGATAATTTCAAACAGGCCTAAATCAGGTTCAGATATTGCAGATATGTTCTTTCCACCGGTACTCCTTGAATTTACAATAGAAAATAACGAACTGAATTTACGGGGAAAGATCGATCGCATTGAGATAATGGATGGTTACTACTATCCAGTTGAGGTTAAAAGTGGTTTACCCCCAGTTAAAGGAGTTTGGAAGTCTGATTCACTCCAAATAGCAGCTTACGCCCTTTTAATGGAGGAAGAATTCAACAGAGAGGTTTCAGTAGGTTTCATTGATTACATGGGTTCCTGTCAGCGAAGGCCTGTCTTCATGGAGGTTAACCTGCGAGAGGAAGTTTTGAATGTTCTAGAGGAGATGAGGATGATGTTCCATGAGGGTGTAGTTCCTGAAATGGTTCAAAATCCTAAAAAATGTAGTAAATGTGAGTACTCTGAAATCTGTGAGTACTCAACTAATTGAAGAAGATGGATCATGAGCGTATCATTGTCAGGACCATTTTATATCTTTCAAGAGCTTTTAGAGCGTGGGGATCATTTGCAGGCATTATGATCATGTCCCCCTTCTCCAGCACGTTTTTATTGCCTGAAATTGTTATCTCAGCTTTTCCATCAATGATCTGAACCATTGCATCGAATGGTGCTGTGTGTTCGCTCAATCCTTCGCCCTTATCAAATGCAAATATGGTTACTGTTCCAGTGTCCTTCCTTATGATTTCCCTGCTTACAACAGAGCCTTCCTGGTATTCTATCAAATCTTCAATTTTCAAAGTTTTTGCCTTAAGTTCATCTGTCATTTAAACACCTCTTTATTTACATAATTGTAACTGTATAATTCAGGTTTGTATAGCACAGCATTTATTTTCATTTTCTCAAATTACTCAACATCCTCTTCCTCTTCACTTACTCCTTCAACGTATATGTAGAGTTCGTTTGAGAATAGTACGAAGTTCAGCATTGCATTCACATAGGCCCTTGCAGCATCCACATCATTCAACTTGTAATCCTTCTGGGACACTGCAGATTTGAAACGCCATTCTAAAGCTTCAGAAACTGCTTTGAGTACGAAATTTTTGAGGTCGTCCAGATCTCCTGTCTTTAGTGCATTTTCTGCCCTGGGAACAACAGGCCCCCAGTCAAGTCCTGCTGGTTTGAGTCCTGTGTATGGTTTTCCCTCACCCATTCTATGTAGTCTTACAGCCGTTTCAAAGAACCAGCGATCTGCAAGTTCAGCTGCATCTGCACTTTCTTCCCTAACCCTTAAAGTTCTTCTGAAGGCCTTTCTCAACTCTTCATCATACTCCAGTGCCACGAAGGGCAGTATGTAATTTATATTTTCCATTTCAATGGCCAGTTCAGCAGCTTTTACAACAGGGCCATCCATTGTATCACAGTGTGGTGCCATCTTATCACCTCTTTTAATTCAATGCTTTTTTTTATGCTTTTCTAGTTTGAGTTACATCTGAAACTTACATCTGGATCCAGGAATATTTTTTAAAGGATCGTTACTGAAGATCGTCAAAAAATGAAAATCCAGTTGAGCTGATCCCGAGTGACTTCATTTTAATTTCTTCTCACAGTCAAAACACAATTCAGTGCCCCTATCTGTTTTGAAGGTTTTTCCACATCTCCTGCACGTTACCCTTCTGAGGGATGATTTCTTATCCACAATATCAAGGGAACACGCACATTTCCATCCCATCTTACCTTTAACTCTGCTTCAAATGCTAATCTTCATCTCCACAATTTTCCATGTTAACTCCTCCTTCATGCACAATTCAGTGTCAATTTAAGATCTTCATTATTTCAATGGAAGTTCAAGACAAAAGGTTGTTCCCTGGCCTTTTTGGGACGATTCTATCCATAGAGATCCTTCCATCAGTTCAGCAGCTTTTCTTGCAATCGCCAGCCCTATACCTGTTCCGGAATATGTAGATTCACTGTGAAGGCGCTGAAATATTTTGAAAACATGACCATGATACTTTTCAGGAATACCTATTCCATTGTCTCTCATGCAAATCCTTATAGTGTCTTCGTTTTTTTGCCAGAAAATATCTATTTCTGGTTTTTTATCAGGTTCCTGATATGTCAATGCATTTCCAATGATGTTGATGAATATTTGATTCAAAAGGGTTCTATCTGAAGTTATAGTTGGCATATCATGGGGAATATTTACAACCGCATTTTTTGCCTTTATGTTCTCATTTAAATCGTCTAAAACTTCTTCAAGTACATTTCTAATTGATATTGGTTTTTTTTGAACTGATTTGCGTCCTGTTCGTGAGTAAAGCAGTATATCATCTATTAAAGTGCCCATACGCTCTGTTGCGTCCACTATGTTGTGCAAGTAATGGATTCCCTCATCATCCAGATTATCCACATATTTTCGGGCCAATATACTGGAAAAACTGCGTATAACACGTAGAGGTGCTCTTAAATCATGGGAAACTGAATATGAGAATGATTCCATGTCATGGTTTGCAGCTTCGAGCTCAGCAGTACGCTTACGAACCCTGAACTCCAGTTCTTCATTGAGCTTTTTGATCTCTTCTTCAGCCCTCTTTTTAAGGGTAATATCCTCAAATACCGTTGCAAATTCCCCTTTCTTAGGTGAAAAAACTGATATGCGAAAATATTTGTTCATGGGTTCGAAGTAGGTTTCGAAACGCTGGGGTTCTCCATCATCTGCCACACTTGAGTATATTTCAAGGTAAGGAGCTTCCCTGGTTTTGTAAACCTCTGTAGCTTTTTTTCCAATTATATCCTTACGGATTAGGTTCAATAGTTTTTCATAGGCAGGATTAACATCCATAACAACATAATCCTCAGCTTCTCCAGTTTCAGTGTAAAGAACCCTGTGAACAGCCAGTCCCTCGTTCATGGAGGCATAAAGTGTTCTGTATCTCTCTTCACTCCTCTTTAAATTATTTTCTGCGATTTCACGTTCCTTTTCTGATGCAATGGCATCAAGTGCAAAGGATATGTCCCCGCCAATTTCCTCAAGAAGTGCTTTTTCATCCTCTGAAAAGAAATCAACCTCTGACGCATATAAAACCAGCACTCCCCTTAGTTTACGCCTCTCAAAGAGTGGGAGTGATGCGGATGATCTGTAACCCCTTTTAAATGCTTCTTCATTCCATGGGAGAGAATTGAGGGTTTGAATGTTCGATCTGGTTGAAAGCTTCCCAGTTCCTATTGAAGTTCCAATGGGGCCCTGTAAATTGATTTTACGCTTTACATTTATTTTAACGTGCTGAAGAAATCCTTCCTCATGTCCAGCCCATTCTTCTGCATGTATCCACCCTGTATCTTCATCAATCAAACCTATCCATGCCATCCTAAAGTTTCCAAAATCCACTGCAGTTTGACATATTGCCCTGAAAAGTTCATTTTTATCTTTTATTCGTACAATGGACTGATTCACCTGACTCAGAAATGCATAAAGTCTGTTGAAGTAGTCTGCCCTTAGTTCAGCCTTTTTACGCCCAGTTATATCTGTAATAAATCCATTAATTCCTTTATAATTTCCCATATCATCCCTAAGAGGTGATGTTTCAACCAAGCCATAAATTTTATCCTCGTTCTTCCTGATGAACTCGAGATCGTGCTGTTCAGTTTTACCCTGTTCAAGGAGATCCATATGCTTTTTAGCAGTTGAAATTCCATCATCATCTAAAAAAGAGAATATTGAAGCTCCCATCATTTCATCGATTGTATAACCTAACATTTCAGCCATTCTACCATTGACGAAGATGGTTTTACCCAATGGATCAACGTTCCATATACCTTCCTGAGCATTCTCAACCAGGTGCCTGTAATTTTTCTCACTTCGGATTAGGGCATCTTCTGAAAGTTTCAAGGATTTGATATCCCGATACACAAGAATGTAAATAACAAAGGCAGTTATTACAACAAAAAAAATCCCCTTGAGACTCTGCATCCATGTTAACATTTCTGAATTTTTGTATAAAGTCCCCAGGAACATGTCTGAGAATATTATCCATATTAAACTCAAAATTAGGTAAATAGCAGTTATTTTAGTTGCTGTGATTCGTGGATTGGTATCTTTAAGAGTTTTTTTAACCATTTTAACCCAAATCCTGTGAATTTTGAATAACATAAAAAAATTCACGTTTTCTAAGCGACCAACAGTTCCAGTGATTTATTAATATACATCCAGCTAATAATAAAATTTTTGTTGTTGGATTGGGTCTTTAGAATTTGGAAATTGCTTTTAAAATAGCTAAAAAAATTGTTGAAAGGTTAAAAAGAGTTTCTGGAGATTTTGATAAATAAAAAAACAGTAGCCAATAAGGATTAAATCCCATTCATATTTTTAAAACCCCTTTATATTTTTAAAAAATTAAAGATCGTATGATTACTCATTTTGGTTTTAAAGTAACTGTAACCCAATTTGACTCTTATTGTGGGACTTCCCATTTACCCCGCAGATATAAGCCAAATTATAAATTCTAGTATCATCATAATATAGGTGGTGATACCATGGATAAAAAGGCCAAAGAACTGATGGAAAAATGTGAGAACATGGATGATTCAAGCGTCATGGGTTCATGTAGGGTATTATTAGAACTTATGGACCAGAAAAAGGTTGAAGTCAAGGAAGATATGGATCAAACCTATCTTCAGATGGCTGAAAACTTGAAGCCAAAGGATGTGTCCAGAGTACTTCAAATAGCCCTTAAAGTAAGGGAAAGTGGAGATATAAAAGACACTGAACTTAAAAATGCAGCAAGTGTGCTTATAAGAGCTATTGAAATGAGTTAAACTCCCTTTAAATTTTACTTTTAAACTTTTCAATTTTTCTAATTACAGGGTTTTTTTATGCATTCCAGTACTGAAGACAAATTTGAAGTACAAATCTTAAAATACTTGTTCAAAATTATTATTTTTAGGGATTATTTATTTTAAGAAGTCCATACTCCAATTGAATTGAATTAAAGTTTTCTTTTATTATGAAAAATTATAAGTTCTGTGTAAATCATAATAATAAATGGTGTTTTTATGGAACTCGATAAAAAATCCCAGGAATTACTGGAAAAATGTAAGGAAATGGCGGACAAACCTGAAGTTATGGGTGCATGCCAGGTTATGCTGGAAACCTTTGAGGAGAAAAAGAAGGAAATTCCCGAAGAACCTGAGCAGAACTACCTTGAGATGGCCCAGAATATTGCGCCAGCAGACGTGCCGAAGATCCTTGAAATGGCCATGAAAGTGGCTAAAAGTGGTAAAGTAAAGGATGCAGAAGTTAAAAATGCTGCAGAACGTCTTATAAGAGCCATTGGATAAATTTTAAGTTTTTGAAGGTTCATATCCTGAAAAAAATTTAAACAAAGTCCGTAGTAGTTGAGACTATGGAACTTCCTTTTAAAGAACTCCCTTTTAAAATTTCATGTCCCGAAGTCGCTTTATATCAAAGACTGCAGTGTCAGCTATGGCCATGACAGCCATGACCCCTGCCTGAACAGGGTCCGTTACAACAAGATCTGCCTTGCTTGCTACACTTCCGGGCATGTTGAGACTTATAACCACCACGTCGTGTTCTTTTTTTATTTTTTCTATGGAATCTGATATTTTGCCTCCCATAAGGGATCCTGCAAGCACCAGCGCTCCCACCCTTGGAAGCCTTCCAACTGCTGAAACTGCTTCTGCAAGTTCTTTTTCACCTACAAGAGGTATAGTATCAATACTTATCCTTTCACCACGAATGTTGTGCCTGTCTGCCTCAGTTATGGCACCCAATGCAACTTGGGCAACCTGTGCCCCTCCACCGATTATTATGATTCTTTTACCGTAGATTTCACCCATTGAACGGTGCATGTCCACAGATATCACTTCTCTGAAGTTCTTTATCTGCTCAACAAACTTCTCAGCGTTTTTAACGTCTTCCAGTTCCATGTATATGGATGCAGAGTTCGGATCTTCCATGAACAGATAGGTGTAGGTGATGTTAACTCCGCAACGTGCCATCATATCAGTTATATCCCTTAAAACTCCCGGTTTGTTCTGGGCCCTTATGTTTATTGCAATTTCCTTCATTGTTACCCCTTATAAAACAAAATAATCTCAATCAAAGTTTAAATCTATTTTTTATCTTCGGTATTTCTTGTTATTTCCGTTGTTTTTCATCTATCATTTTAACTGAACTAGATAATAAATCCTTGAGAAACTTCTTTAAAAAAATTGAGTGGAATCTCTTTTTATATAAAACTGATCAAATACGTCCCTTGGCCTTCATCTCTTCTATATGTACCTTAATAATTGTCACATTCTTCAAAATGTTTTCATCGTATTCATGATGCTTTTCATGGGAGTACTTCTTCATTATGATGTTTAAAATTCTCTTTTTTTCTGTTGGATCCTCAATAAAAACGGCTGCACCTAATCCAATCACACTCCTGTACTCCATACCCCAGTTGCAGGGCCTTTCAGACTTAACAAGTTCAGTTTCAATATCCACCTCGAAACATACCCTGTTGTTCCGGTGGAGAATGCTGATCTTCCTTCCCTCGGGTGCAGAATGGAGGTAAAGATGTTTGTCCTTAAATCCGAAGTTCATTGGAACTATGTAAGGCTCATTATTGCAAGCTAACGCTACCCTGCATACCTGGGCCTTTTCCAGTATTTCTGAGATTTCCTCAGGGTCGGTTATTTCCCTGTCACTTCTTCTCATCTTCATGATCCTTTGATCTGTTTTTTGAAATTTAACAAGATTATGCTAACGAACGTTAGTTTTATATAGTGGGTCGACGAAGTTTAAACTAACAAACGTTAGTTAGTAAAGTTGATGGTTATGAACAAAACACCAAATGAAGAAGGCAAAGTATCAACCAAAAATAAGATATTCCAAGTATCCGTGGACCTTTTCTCAGAAAAAGGTTTTAATGCAGTTTCAATCAGGGAAATAGCACGTGAAGTGGGTATAAGAGAAAGTTCAATTTACAACCACTACAAAAACAAGGATGCAATACTGGACACCATAATAGAGTACTTCATGGAGATTATGGGATCTTCAGGCCCCCAAGAAGATGTGGGAGGAGATCTGCTCACCCAGAGCCCTGAAGCATTCCTAAAATGTGGTGCATCCATGTACATGGACCAGATCAACACCCCAACCATGAACAAGATCTGGAGGATAATATCCATAGAGATGTACCAAAATGAGAATATAAGACATATATTCCTTGAAAGTATGCTTGAAGAACCTTTGAAGTTCTGGGAGTCAATTTTCACCCAGTTGATCGAAAACAAACTAATAAAACCCTTTGATCCAAAAATTCTTGCAAGGGAGTACTTCTTCTTTGGAGTATACCTCTTCTTTGAACACTTCGTTTTAAGGTACCCCGATACAGAGGAATCCTTTATTGATACTGCAAAAGACAGGTTAATGGAACATATAGATTTTCTTTTATCTTCTATAACTCTTGAGGTAGAAAAATGAAGACCAGCACTCCTTATTCACTCAAAAATGGATCCAACAATTCCAATGGATACTACAAGGATGTTTCAAACTTCACGGATCAAGTCTTATCTGAATCAGAATTTCATATAAATGATGTTATTGAGGATTTTGAGGATTTTGAATCAAAAGATGTAGAAAAATTATTTTCCAAAAATATGATGGTCTTTGAAGCCCTCATGATAGGCATTTTATGGATGAATTACATTAAAAGAGCACTTAAACTGGACCCGGAGTCCCAGAAACTCCTTGCAGATCTTTCAAGGAAGAGAAGTGAGAATGAGAACCTGAAACCCATTGTAGATCCCCTAAGGGGTGTCCTTGCAACTTCTGTTCTGCTTCCTGAGGATCCTGACTCCGAAGAAATTCCTGAACTGACTGTGGAAAATCTTGATAAACTGTTCAAATGGCTTGAAGCAACAGGAGAATTTCAGGAGGAATTGAAACATCTAAGAAACTGGGGTGATTTTTTAGGCAGTTTAAGTCCTCAAAGATCCTCTTCACACCTTACCAATATTTTCATGTTTGCAGACTGGTTTGAAGATGTCAGTACCGATGCACTCGGCAAGTACACACACAACCTCGAAGTTTTCATAGATACTAACCGTAACAAACATCTCTGGAAGGAGGATATCATGCTGTTCACCAGGAAAAGGTCTGAGTACCATCTGAACATGTTTGGGGCTGAGGTTATGAGCAGAGAATTCCGGGAATCCTTTAAGAGCAGACCCAGAAAGGCTCTTCTGCTTCCAGGATGCATACGTTCACTAACTGATTCTGAGTGCGCGGCTTCGGACACCAACCTTGGAATGAAGTGTGCAGGCTGCAATCCAAGTTGCAGGGTTAACTCCCTGACGAAACATGGCGCAAATGGAGGATTTGAGGTTTATGTTGTTTCCCATGAATCCTCTGCATTATCCAGGAGCACACAGAATGACAGGAAAGAGTTGGGAATAATTGGTGTTGCATGCATCATGAACCTAATATCTGGAGGCTGGAAATCAGAATATATAGGTATTCCAGCCCAGTGTGTTCTTCTTGAAAGCTGTGGATGCCTACACTGGATGGATCCTAGTGAACCCTCAGACATCAATGAAGATCAGCTTATGAAGCTTCTGGACAATTATAACAAAACATTTGAGAAAGGCGTGCCATGTGCAAGCCACTCCCATGGACATAAAACTGTTTTAACAATGTGATTTATGTTAAAAATATGTAAAACAGAATTTAAAACAAAACAGATCGTGCACCATATTATTTAACACCAAAATTATGCTTCTCAAACTAGAGATATAACTATTTGATGAAAAAATTTTCAATTATTTAAAGGTGGATGAATGGATTTATTCAAGGTAACAGACAGTTCAAAGCGTGAAAAAGGATCAAATACTGTTGATAATGGGCCAAAATTCTCTAAAAACCGGATAAAATCAGATTTAAAGCAGAACGTTAAGGTTCTTCTGGTTGGTTACAATGGAGCCAACAATACAGGCTCTGAAGCCAGGTTAATCTCCATAGTAAATGATGTTCGGAATGTTTTAGGTCCAGACGTTTTTATAACCATTCCCACACTCAACGAAAAAAATCTGCGCCGTTACATCAAGGAAGAAACCAACCTTAAAATCGTTCCAATTTCATCAATTTTCTTCTTTGCAGTTAAAAAGCTCGTGAAAGAGCACGATCTGGTTTTACTTGTTGAAGGAAGCTGTTACATGGACACATGGACTTCTGCTCTCCTCTGGGCTTTTTTATGGGCAACAAGATGCGCCAGTTCATTTAAAAAACCATGCATTGCTTATTCAGTGGATGCTGGAGATTTATCATTTTTAAATAAGTTTCTTGTTAAAAGAGAAGCCAGCAAGACCGATCTGATCATAGCCAGGACTGAATTGGCTGCAGATAGGCTGAAAAAGTTAGGGGTTACTGCTCCAATAAAACATACAGCAGACAACGCCTTTATCTTCCAAAAAGATGTGGAGGATGAAACTGTTCTCAAAGATGTATGGGCAAAGAAATCCCTTCCCCAAAGTGGGGCAGGCGTTGTTGGATTTGCAGTGGTCGATTTTTACCTCTGGCCTGTTGTTATAAGGCCCTGGGGCAGAAGCAAAGATCTTTACAAATGGCCATACTACTTCTCTCGCTCCAAAAAAAGATCCCGAGAAAGTGACGAACTGGCTGGAAGATGGGCTGCAGCAGCTGATAGGGTGGTAAAAAAGTACGGAAAAAACGTTGCACTCATCTGCATGGAAGAGTTGGACGAACCCTTCGCACGCAGTGTCCTGGGTAAAATGCAGAACTCCAAGAATGCCCATATATTCAGTTCAAGGGAGTTTAACGCATCTCAGATGACTGGAATACTCCAGAGCCTTGAATTACTGGTTACATCACGTTACCATGCAGCTGTTTTATCCCTTGAAGCAGCTGTGCCCCAGATAGCAGTTGCTCATGACCCCAGACTGATTGGGCTTTACAGGGAACTTGAGATGGATAATTATCTTTTCGATTACAGAACTGAAAAATCAGATAAAAAATGGGACGAAATCGAAAAAAACATAAATGAGCTTATTGAAAATCCAGAAAAAATTCATAAAAAGTTAAAACAGGGCTACAAAGAGCATTTAATATGTGCAAAGAAAAACAAGGAGTTATTGAGGGATTTTCTCATTGAAAGAGGATGGGAGGTGCGGTGATGAAGGTTGTTTTCCTCACAGGGGCAACGGGTTTTCTGGGAACACAGATCGCCCGTAGATTGGTTAAAATGGAAAATTGCTCGATTATCGTCCTGGTACGTGGTTCTGATGATGAGTACGCCAAAAGACATCTTGCCCGTGCCTGGTGGGAGTGGCCTGAGCTTTTAGAATTGATTGAAGATGATAAGGAAGTGGCCAAAGGAGCAGATGACCTAAAAAACACGCCAACAACTGAAGTGCAGGGATTGAAGGATAAAAAGATTCAGTTCGTTAGGGGAGATATTTCAAAGGAAAAACTCGGCCTTGAAAAAGATTTGTATGAAGATCTGGTGGGAAAGATCACCCATATAATTCATACAGCTGCAGATCTCAGGCTCAATGCCCCAATGGAGGAACTCAGAAAGATCAATGTTCAGGGAAATCTTAACGTTCTTAAACTGGGCCAAGATGCCCATCTTAACCATGGAATTCAACGTTTCTCCCATGTATCCACGGCTTACGTTGCAGGCGGGCGGGAAGGTCATGTTGAGGAGGATTCACTCACAGATGAGTATGGATTTTTGAGTAACTACGAAAGAAGTAAGTTTGAAGGAGAAATTGAGGTAAAAAAGTCCAATCTACCAGTATCTGTATTCAGACCAGGTATGGTGGTTGGTGATTCACGTACAGGTTATGTAAAAACCTTCAACACAGTTTACACTATTCTAAGGCTTTACCTAAATGGAAAGATGAGGATCGTGCCTGTTTCTCCATCCCTAAAGATCAATCTGGTACCTGTGGACTACGTTGCAGATGCAGTTAGTGATTTAACCTTTGATCCCACTGCAGAAGGCCAAAATTTCCATTTAACAGCCCCATGTGAGTCTCTTCCAAGTGTTAAAGAACTCGTTGATTTCATAAACACATGGGCACAGAATAATATGGATTTAAAACTTCCAAATCCCCTATTTTTACCTTTATCCTCAATGATTCCCCATTTATCAAAGTTACAGAGTTTAACGGGTTCCAAAGGTGGAACTATCAATACAGTTGCCCTACTTTCACCCTACTTCAATGAAAGAAGGGAATTTTCCAGGAAAAACATTGATAGACTGATGGGACCCTATGAAATTAGCTGGAAATCTCTTTTACCTAAAATATTGGATTATGCAGTTTATATGGGATTTTTTCACCGTTCAGATCGAACCATTCATGAACAGGTTTTATTCCGACTTAAAAGTCAGAGCAGGCCTGTTGAATATTACGATGTTGTTGAGGGCAGATTTGAAAAACGATCCTCCTCTGAAGTCAGGAATGACATGGTCCGGGCTGCAGTAGCACTCAGTTCCTTGGGAGTGGGGCCCGGAGATAGGGTGGCTGTGGTTGGATTTAACAGCACACGTTACCTGACACTGGATGTTGCCATTGGATTAATTGGGGCTGTAAGTGTTCCATTGTATTATACTAGCCCATTAGAGGAAATTAAAGAAATTTTAGATGACTGTGAAGCATCTGTACTTTTCGCAGGTACCCCCAACATCCTGGATAAAATTGGGAAATTTGAAGAAACTGGAACAAAAATTGTTTCATTTTGCAGGGAGTCTGTGGAAATTCCATGGGACATCATTTCATGGGACGAGTTTCTTGACCTCGGAAGTGAGGATGAAGTCATGAATTTTCCTGTGACCCCTGTGGCTCCTGTTGATTTCAATAGTATTGCCACCATTCGATACACCTCAGGAACCACTGGTAAACCATCAGGCGTCACATTCACCCATGGAAATCTGAGGTGGATGGCTGAATTCATTGCTTCAATGCCTCCATGGCTAGACAGAACCCATGAAGTTTCTTATCTATCATTTTTACCCATGAACCATGTTGTTGAAGGTATTCTCGGAACCTATGCTCCTTACTATGCTCCAGCACCCTTGAAACTTTACTTCCTTGAGGACTTCCAGGATCTGAAAGCCACCCTACCCCTGGTAAAACCCAGCATATTTTTCTCGGTACCCAGATTCTATGAGAAGGTTTGGGCAAGTTTCACCCAAAGTAGGATGGGAAGGGTATACCTGGCTGAGAATGATGGATTCAAAAAGAGAATGCTTCAAGGAATATTGAAGAGAGCTATTCTTAAAAGGGCAGGTCTTGATGCATGTGCCCAGTTAATTGTAGGTTCTGCACCTGTAAGTGAAGATCTCCTCAGGGGTTACAAAGAGTTAGGTATCGAAGTCCACAATGCTTACGGTCTAACTGAAGCACCACTTGTTACAATAAATCGTATGGGAGCCAACAGAATAGGAACCGTAGGTGAACCCCTTCCAGGAACAGATTTGAAATTAAAAAATGATTGTGAAGTGATGGTACGTGGGCCACAGGTAACACCGGGTTACTTCAACGATAAAACACGTGACGATTTTTTATTTGAAGATGGATGGCTTCTTACAGGTGACTATGGTCATCTGACTCCTGAAGGAAGTCTTGTGATAACAGGGCGTAAAAAAGAGGTGATAGTCAACTCCTACGGGAAAAGTATCAGTCCAATGAAGATCGAGTCAATGTTAAAGGATTTAGACTGTGTATCGGATGTCATGGTGTTTGGAGATGAAAAACCCCACTGCATTGCCATGATATGGGCTGATGAAGCTGTAAATATGGATAGAATAAGTAAATCCATTAATAAAGTGAATTTTAAGCTCTCAAATCCAGAAAAAATAAAAAGATGGGCAGTTTTAAAGAACGATCTGTCCATAGAGGGTGGTGACCTAACAGCCAACCTCAAGCTTAAGAGAAAAAATATCATGGAACACTACCAGGATCTTATAGATTTCATGTACACAGATTGGCATGATTACACTGTGGAAAACACAGATTTATATATTGATGTGAAAAAAATCCCCGAATACATCTTAAAACTTGGCACGATAGGTTTAGGAAGTGCAGGAAACCATTATGAACATTAGAATGAAACTACTATCAATCTGGACCCCCCAGTTCCTGTTGATCAGGGAGTTGGATAAAGTTGCAGAGGTAACAATCGAATGTCTGGATGAACTCTTGAAGGAGTACTCGCCAGAATCTTTGAATCAACTGGAAAACCTGGTTATGGAGGGAAATCTTGATGATAGAAGAGCTTTAATGGCTGAACACCATAATATCCAGCTGAATGCACTTATTGAATCCCTCGGTTATGAGAAGGCCATGAAACTGGGGAGAAAAGCCCTTTTCAGGGCAGGTTACAATCTGGGATTGGAAACACGTGAACGTCTAGGTTTAAGGGGAGAGAACCTCCAGAACACTGTTAAAGCAGCAGAATTAATGTACAGAGTGCTTGGAATAGATTTCAAAGTTAAAAAGCTGGGGAAAAATATGGTTTTAAGGGTTAAAAGATGTGCACTGGCAGATCACTACTCCCCTGAAACATGCCAAATGATGAGCGCTGCAGATGAAGGAGTTGTTCACGGTTTAAATGAAAATATGAATATGTCATTCAAAAAAAGGATAACTGAAGGTGCTAAAGAGTGTGAAGCCTGCATAAACTTTATTTATGATATAAATTGATTGAAATGCTAATTTAAACTTCGATAAAAGAAATTAATTTGAAATTCAAAAAAAATTCAAGAAAAGTTTGGGACCGGGCAAAAAATATGAAAGCAATAGTTGTGGGATCTGGTGCAGGAGGAGCAAGTGCTGCACGTGAATTAGCCATGAATGGATTTGATGTCACAATACTTGAATCAGGAAAAGCATTTAAACCATTCACCAGGCGTTTAACAATGACTGAACCCCTCAGAAAGGCAGGTCTTCTAGGAGGTGAAAAAACCATCGGGCGTATATTCTCCTACATGGATGTGATGCGTTCTGAAAGGGATCTGGTACTCGTTAGGGGTATTGGTACCGGTGGCTGCACAACCCTATCTTGCGGTAACATTGTACGGGCTGATCATGG
>ENA-UOOE01002006-UOOE01002006.1-fermentation-metagenome-genome-assembly--contig:-NODE-2006-length-15543-cov-294.663481_pt1 | contig 15543 bp, 9 predicted proteins | sample MGYA00245776_ERZ724021 | MGnify/ENA primary metagenome ERZ724021 (study PRJEB28704, sample SAMN03018321) | fermentation metagenome | biome: anthropogenic terrestrial biome; feature: soil... | reverse complement strand
AATGGACCCTTATCGTTGTTAACGTTGTAATAAGTTGCCACATTACATATGATGGTTCCAACTAGTATATAAAATTTCCTTTATTTATTTTCAACCAAAATGGATTTTATTAAAGTAAAATGGAAAGGTATATAAATCCATTTTACTTAATTTTTTATCAAGCATATTTGAATAATTCTTTATGCTTATCAAAACTTAAAAAGGAGGTGAAAATGTGAAAAAACAGATACTTATGCTTCTTATAGGTCTATTTGTGGGAATAACAGTTTTTGGATCGGCAGTTTCAGCTGCAGACCCTGTCAATGATACCCATCTTCAGACCGTTGATTCTGAAGGTGCTTTGAACGACTCTGGAAACATCACCTACGTCAAGGCCTCAAATCCGACTTCAGATCAGGCCTTAAATACTGCTTCGAATCAGGCTTCAAATAAAACTTCAACTCAAGCCTCAAAGGATGTTGATCCTGAGATCACCCTTAACATCACCGTGGAACATCCAGAGGCCCTTTCAAACAAGCTCCCAACTGTAACAGTTAAGGATGCAGCTGGAAACACTGTGAAGGGTGTAACTGTAACCAGGATAGGAAGTGGAAAGTACAAGGTTAACTTCACAAGCGATAAAAAGAACTTCAACTTAACGGTGGGTGCAGGTGGACATGTGTCCCAAACAGTGAACGTATCAGTCTCACAGAGGGATGCCACTGATCCCACACTCTACGGTGACGCAAGTGTGAAGTTGAGGGCATACAACCTGCTTGTAATAAGCGGATGTCCCAACTACGCCAAGCCCTTTGTTGACTCAAACAAGAAACTCAGGGAGAGGGGATACTACTTCAACCTGAACTTCTTCACCAACGAGGATCTCACATCTGCAGACACCAAGGCCAAGATAAAACAGCTGGCAAACAGGGCAGATCTCATCATCGTGGAGATGATAAGTGAATCAGGCACGCTCTCAAATTTAATGCCGCTCATATCAGATTCAAATGCTAAGATAATGGCTTTAAGGTGCGGTGTTGCATTTTTAAACAACACAAAAATAGATTCCAACGACACAGAACTCAGGGCCTACTGGGATGGAACAGGTGCAGACAACATGGAGAGGTTCCAGCTCAGGGCACTTCAAAGGATTGGAATGCCAGTGGAAGCTGCTGAAAACCTCAGTGTGGTCACCTATCCAACCGAGTTCATATACCATCCAGATTCAACCACACCACAGTTCGCAACCTGGGCCGACTACCTGAAATGGTACAAAAGCAGCGGCCACTACAAACCAGGCAAGGCATGGGTGGGTGTAATGATGTACTCCTCCATGTTCTTCAATGGAAACAGCGACATGGCAATGAGCATACTCAGAAGCCTTGAAGCCAAGGGTTTGAACGTGGTTCTGGCTGTAACAGCATCAAGCGACACTGCCAGGGCAAATGCCATAACCAAATACTTCTTAGATGGCAGCACATCCAGGATAGGTGCCCTCGTGGCCTGTGTTGGCTACAACATCATATACAACAACCCCCAGAACAGTACCAATCTCCTCAAAAGGATGAACATACCAATATTCTCCCCCATCTATGCCTCAGACCTTGAAACCTGGAAGAACAGTTCTTCAGGACTGTCCAGTGAACTTTACTGGCAGGTGGCCTGGCCTGAAATGGAGGGAAGGATAGAACCCATAATCATGGGAGGTGTTGAATCAGCAGAAACAGATCCCTACACAGGCATCGTTGTGAAGAACTACACACCACTACCAGACAGGATAGAGAGGATAACCAGCAGGGTCTACAACTGGATAGCACTCCAAACACTCCCTAACAGTGCTAAAAAGATAGCAATTATCTACTACAACAGTGCAGGGGGTAAGGATGGAGTTGGTGCTTCATACCTCAACGTTCCTGAGAGCATATCCGCAATACTCAAGGCTCTCAAGGCAGCAGGTTACGATGTATCTGGCAACGTATCAACTGATTCCATAATCAAACTCTTCACCACGGCTGGAAACAACGTGGGTTCCTGGGCTCCAGGAGAACTTAAGAAGGTGGTTGATGCAGGTGCAATAACCATACCCCTCAGCGAGTACATGCAGTGGTTCAACACATTACCAGAAGAACTCCGGAAGGAGGTCACTGCCAAGTGGGGTGCTGCTCCAGGCAGCGTCATGGTCTACAACGGTAACATAGTTTTACCAGGTATAATGCTGGGCAACATATTCGTTGGTGCTCAGCCCATGCGCGGATGGGGAGAGAACTCCACAGACATCGCCCACTCATCAACACTGCCACCAACCCACCAGTACATTGCATTCTACATGTGGCTCCAGAAGAACATGGGTGCCAACGCAGTCATACACCTGGGAACACACGGAACCCTTGAATGGCTCCCTGGAAAAAGCGTGGGACTCAGTGGTGATGACTGGCCGGATGTTCTACTGGGAAACATGCCCAACATCTACCCCTACATAATTGACAACACTGGAGAGGGAACCCAGGCCAAGAGAAGGGGCTACGCAGTGATAATAGATCACCTCACAGCTCCAATAATAACCTCAGGCCTCTACGGAGATCTTTCAACCCTACAAGACCTCATAAACAGCTACGACAACACACAGGACAGCCAGCGTAAAGCAGCCCTTGAAAAACAGATCAGGGCAATGGTAACCAAGATGCACATTGATCAGGACATCGGTCTCAACATGAAGACTGCAGCCTTCAGCGACATCAAGAACCAGGTTGAACACCACCTTGAGGATATTGCAGCAACACTGATCCCATACGGACTCCACACCTTTGGAGTTGCCCTCAACGGCACCATCCTGGATCAGATGGTTGAATCCATTGTGAGCTTCGACCCTGCAAACAGGAACAACGCAGAGTTCAGGGCAAAGGTACGGGCTGCACTCTCTCAAAACTATGAGATGGAAGCCCTGCTTGCAGCACTGAGTGGAGAATACGTGGCACCGTCCATTGGTGGTGATCCAGTTCGAAACCCAGACGTGCTCCCAACCGGTGCAAACTTCTACTCCTTCGACCCAAGGTCTGCTCCAGATGCAACTGCTTGGGAGATAGGTAAAAAGATGGCCGATGACATGCTTGCAGATTACTACCAGAAGAACGGACACTTCCCTGAAACAGTGGGTGTTGTTCTCTGGTCAACTGAAACCATGCGTACCAACGGTCAGACCATAGCCATGATACTCAGGTACATGGGACTGGAACCCCAGTGGAAGTCAGGAAGGTTCGTTGGTGTTACTGTAACACCACTGAGCAAACTAACACTGAACATCAACGGAAAAACCGTGAACAGACCGCGTGTTGACGTGCTTGTGACCATAAGCGGTCTCTTCAGGGACACCTTCTCCTACACCATGGATATTCTGGACAAGGCATTCCGTCAGGTTGCAGCTCTGCCTGAGAGCACGAGTAGCAACTACGTTAAGAAGCACTATCAGGAAAACTACAACAAGTACACCAAGGGAGGTATGAGTTCTAAGGATGCAGATCTTCTTGCAGGGGCCAGAATATTTGGAGAGGCACCTGGGGGTTATGGAACCGGGGTTGCAGCCCAGATACCAAACACATCCAAGTGGACTGATCAGTCAGATCTCGTTGATACGTACCTCTCAAGGATGTCTTACATCTACGGGGTAGGTTACTACGGTGTTCAGGGACTTCAGGCCTTCAAGGATCAGCTGAAAACTGTTCAGGCAACTGTTCAGGTCAGGGACAACAACTACGGAGTTCTTGACAACGACGATGTTTACCAGTACCTCGGTGGTCTTACAATGGCTGCAAAAAGCCTCTCTGGTTACGATGTCAGCATTTACATTGCAAACACACGGTCAACTCCAAGGATAGAAACACTTGACAGTTTCATGGCCACTGAGTTCAGAACCAGGCTTGCCAATCCCAAGTGGAGGGAAGGTATGCTCAGCCAGGGATACGCAGGTGCCAACGAGATTGCAAAGGAAATAGGTTACATGTTCGCATGGGACGCAGTGCAGTCCAACTCAATTAAGGATTGGATGTACAATACCATGGCTAAAGAGTACATGACCAATCCAGATGTTCGCAATGCCCTCTTAAAAGCAAATCCCTATGCATACACATCCATGCTCGGCTGGATGCTTGAGGCGAACATGAGGAACATGTGGAGCACTGACAAGGCAACAATAACGGATCTTACAAACCAGTACATCACCTACACCAACCAGTACGGTGTAACATGCTGCCACCACACCTGTGGAAAGATCCAGTTCAACCAGAAGCTGGTGCAGATGTCATCCCTGAGTGCGGAAGTCCTGAAGAAGTTTGCAAGTACCATTGCAGAGGCAACTGGTAAGAGTGTGAACGTTCCAAACACCCAGTCAAACCATGGTCAGAGCCAGTCCAACGTTGGTCAGGGTCAGTCACAGGCTGGTAAGGGAGCAAGCAGTGCAGGTTCATCTGCATCTTCCTCTGCATCCAGTCAATCCGCTGTAAAGAGTGGAAGTGACACGTCCAAGGCAAGTTCATCCAACAATGGAAAGGCAAGTGAGATATCAGTTAAAAGCAGTCAGGGTGCATCAGGCTCTTCAGGAGTACCATTTGCTGCTATTGCAGGTGTTCTCGCACTTCTAGGACTTTTAGGTGTTGGATACTTCAAGGGAAGGAATTAAAACAGTCAAGGAAGAATTTAAAACATTTGGGGCTAAAATACCCCTTTTTATTTTTTTTAGATCAGTAACTGAACCACTTTTTTAAGTTCATTGATGAAATCACTTTTTTAGCAACGGTTCTCATTTTTTAGCTGTTAAATGTTTTATTTCAATTAGATTTCACCTGTTAAATGCTTTTCAATTAGATTTTACTTTGCTAATTCATTTATTTTAATATATATCATCTTTTAAACACTTTCTTTCAAGATATACTTCTGTTAATCTGATTTATTTCCCTTATTTTTCGATCCATCTCTCCAAATCAACCATAGTCCTCCAGTTTTTTAACTCCCAACCAATTCACGGAAAAATGCAAAGATATATAAATCCAGTTTACTTAATTTTTTATCAAGAACATTTGATTAATTTGTGGAGGGTGTTGAAAAGTTAATAAGAATTTCAAAATAAGGGGCCAATTAGTATTAATTCATTAAATATTATTACTAATCCATTGAAAAGGGGTACGAAAGTAATAATAAAAATCAAATAGAAATTATTATATATTCAAAAGATCCAGAACATGGAATGATTAAAATGATCGAGTTACTATGGAAATTAGGAGTTCTCTCAGCAGTTCTTGTATTCGGTGTGAAAATAGGGCTGGCAATGGGATTTGCAGGATTATCAAAGAAAACAGCAGCCCTCATCACCCTTGGATACGGTGGAGGAATACTCCTCCTGTCAAAACTTGCAGAGGGATACACGGATGTTCTTTATAAAGTAATTTACGACTACAACTTTGCCATATTCCTTTTAATGGCCGTTGTTATTGCCTACGCAGGTTTTCACACCATCAAGGAGTGGAAGAAGAACAAGAAAAATCATGCCAAGGCATCGTGCATGGCAATGATAGCGCCGTGCCCATGCTGCTTTGGAGCAGTTATCGCAGCAATAATACTGGTTTCACCGGTTATAGGTGCATCATCCTTCGTGATAGGAAAGTACGCAGCACTGTTCCTTGCCATAACAATAGGAATATTCTACATGGCGTCAGGTGCAATCGTCAGGATCAGCAAGAAGCCCTACCCGGTTCTCCTGGGCAACTTCATGCTCTTCGTTGGACTCTACTTCCTTGCATCTGCAATAGTTATACCAAATATCAGCACTGCCATGACATCCAAGGCCAGTCCCCTGACGATTCCATCACTCAACGTTGTTGCAGGGGTTATTGTTGCACTTGTACTCCTAATTGGACTGGGCATTTTTATGACCAGAAAAAGGAGCATTCTGGTTAAAGGTTGATTTTATTAGTTATTAGAGGTGTTTTTACAATGGTTGCAGTTCCAGGTAGTGAATTTTTAAGCAGTATTCTGCACGTGGTATCCCAGAGCCTCCTCATCCCTGTGATCGTGGGACTTTTAGCCTTCATGATCTACGCAATAGTTGCATTTGGAGGACTGCTCTCGGAATACTCAAGCAGAATCCGTTTAAGTACAGAGGAAATAGAAACGATAATTAACGATCTATCAAGATCAAAAAGTTCAGAGGAGCTTATTAAAACTGTTCAAAGCAGCACACTTTCAGATCCCCAGAAGGAGATCGTGGTTAAAATAGCTTCCAACCCTGACATGGGCTCCAAATCAAGGGAAGCCTTTGCAAGGAAGCTGCTGGAAGCAGAGGAATTGAAGGCTGCACGCAGCCTTGAAAAAACTGATATGGTAACGCGTTTAGGTCCAACCCTGGGTTTGATGGGTACACTCATACCAATGGGCCCGGGACTTGCAGCCCTGGGTGCAGGGGATGTGAACACCCTTGCACAGGCCATAATAATAGCCTTTGACACAACCGTTGTTGGTATAGGTGCTGGTGGTATTGCATACGTCATATCCAAGGTTAGGAGGAGATGGTACGAGGAGTACCTGTCCAACCTTGAAGCAGTGGCAGAATCTGTACTGGAGGTTTTGGAGAGTGTTAAGACGAAAACGCCGTATCCTAGCGGACAATGATGAGGATCCACTTGCAGGAACAACGAACCTTGTTGATGCAATGCTGGTCCTTGCAGTGGGATTCCTCATATTCCTGGTTGTATCCTGGAACATGCAGAGCGTTGTCTTCAGCAGTGCTTCTCCAGAAGAAAAGAAACAGACCATGCAGGCAATGCAAAAAGCTGCAGAGGTCCAGATGGGTCAGCAGCTCAACAGCACACCCCAGACACAGTCTGGACAGGGTTCAGGTTATGCAGAGCTTGGAAAGGTTTACAAGGACCCCAAGACAGGTAAGCTCATCATGGTTGAGGGAAGTTCGTGACAGATGGAACAAAAGGATCCATCTGCTCAGGATGCTAACACCAATAAAGGGTTGTTCACCCATCCAACCACCACTCCATGATACTCCAACATTCATCCCACTATTTTCCCCCAGTTTTCTTTTTTACAGATTTCCAAGGTTTTCTTTTCCCCTTTAACAGGTTCTTCCAGACTTTGATACCTATAATGGTTGATGTTTCAGTTTTAAGGCCTTTTTTTGATTAAGGTTTTAATCCAAAACCCATTTTTTTTCCTATGTTTCAGTTCTTGCCCCATTTTTTTAGCAAATGTTCAATTTCATTTTAAAGATACTTTTTTCAAATAAAAATCCATTTTTAGGGTTTATTGACGACTTAAAAGATTTTCAGTTAATATTAAAAGTTGAATAAGATTTTTTAAGATTTAAAAACATTGTTAACATTTTTTTAATCTTTAAACTGGATATACTTCCTTTTCACAACCTTCTACCATGCCCAGTTATACACAAACTTTATATTAGATTTGAATCTAAAAGAAAAACATCATTATAAATCATTACTAATTCGAGGATAAAAATCAGGTGATAAATGTGGCACCTAAACCAAAGGAATTCAATGGCAATTTTTGGAAAACAAAGGATTTCAAGGTCTCAATAGGTGAGATAGTTGAAAAAAAGAGGTCTGAGGAGGTCCCAATGGGTCCAACTCCAAAACCAAGTGTAACAGACCTCAGATCATGGGACATGAAGCTTTTAAATAGATACGAGCCATTCTACGCTCCATTCTGTGACATGTGCTGCCTCTGCACCTACGGTAAGTGTGACCTCCTTGGCAAACAGGGGGCCTGTGGAATCGATGCAAAGGCACAGCAGGGAAGAATGGTCCTCATAGCATCATGCATAGGAACTGCAGCCCACGGAGGACATGCAAGACACCTCCTGGAATACCTGATTGAGAAGAAGGGTGAGGACTTCCCAGTAGACCTGGGCGGCAGTATAGACGTAGAAGCACCCATAATGCGAACTGTCATAGGTAAAAAACCTGAAACACTGGCAGACCTCAGGGAAGCAATTGAATACGTTGAGGAACAGACACTACAGCTTTTATCAGCAACCCACACAGGACAGGAAGGAAACTACCTGGACTTCGAGTCCAAGGTACTCCACGCAGGACTCATGGACCACGTTGGAATGGAGGTTGGTGACATAGCCCAGATAGTGGCCCTTAACCTTCCAAAGGGCTCTGAGGACACAGAACTTGTTGAACTGGGCCTTGGAACCATAGACCAAGAAAAACCTGTGATCCTGTGTATAGGACACAACGTTGCACCTGGAGCAGGGATCATAGACTACATGGAAGATCAGGGATTGGAAGACGACCTTGAAGTCTGCGGAATATGCTGTGCAGCCATAGACATCACACGGTACAACAACCAGGCCAAAGTGGTGGGTCCAATCTCAAAACAGCTGAAATTCGTGAGAAGCGGAGTTGCAGACGTTGTTGTTGTGGACGAGCAGTGTGTACGTACCGACGTTCTCCAGGAGGCCAGAAAGAACAAGGCAGTTGTCATAGCAACCACGGACAAGATCTGCATAGGCCTGCCTGACAAAACCAAGGAAGACCCTGATAAAATCGTTTCAGAACTTTTAAACGATGAAATCGAAGGTGCGCTCATCCTGGACCCTGCCAAGGTTGGAGAAGTGGCTGTTAAATCTGCAAGAAAACTTTCAGGGGAAAGGGAGAACCTGAAAATGCTCCCTGACATGGAAGAAGTTGTTGAGTACGCAAAGGAATGCACAGAATGTGGATGGTGCGACAGGGTCTGTCCAAACAGCCTTCCAATGATGGACGCAGTCATGGCCATAACAGAGGGCGACTTCTCCAAGATGGAGAAACTCCACCAGTACGACCTCTGCTACTCATGTGGACGATGTGAACAGGAATGTCCAAGGGACATACCAACTGTATCACTCGTTACAAAGGTTGGAGAACGCTCAGTTAAGGATGAGAGGTTCAACATACGGGCTGGACGTGGACCAGTACAGGACGTTGAGATCAGGAAGGTTGGAGCACCAATCGTACTTGGAGACATACCGGGGGTTGTTGCACTCATAGGATGTACCAACTACCCTGAAGGAGGAATCGAAGTTGCAAAGATGGCAGAGGAGTTCCTTGAGAGAAACTACATAGTGGTTACCACAGGATGCAGTGCCATGTCCATAGGGGAGTACAGGGACGAGGAGGGAAAAACCCTCTACGAGAAGTACAGTGGAAACTTCGATGCTAAAGGACTGGTTAACCTGGGCTCATGTGTATCAAACTCCCACGTCTCAGGGGCCGTCATAAAGATAGCCAGCATATTCGCCAAGAAACCACTTGAGGGCAACTTCGAGGAAATTGCAGACTACATACTCAACAGAGTAGGAGCCTGCGGAGTTGCATGGGGTGCATACTCCCAGAAGGCAGCAGCCATAGCAGCAGGTGTTAATCGTTGGGGAGTGCCAGCAGTTGTGGGACCACAGGCATCCAAGTACAGACGACTGTACCTTGGAAGACCAGACCAGAAGGAGAAGTGGAAGGTCAACGACCTCAGGCAAGGGAAGGTCATGGACGGTGAACCCGCACCAGAACACCTCCTCTACTCTGCAGAGAACAGGGGAGAGGCAACTGTCATGGTAGCAAAGCTCTGCATAAGACCAACAGACACACCAAAGGGCAGGCAGATGAAGCTCACCCACTACATAGACCTCAGCAAGAAGTACTTCGGCAAGATACCCGACGACGTGCACCTATTCGTGAGAACAGACAAGGACGTTCCAATAACCTACAAAAAGGACGTCATGAAGATACTGGAGGAAAGGGGATGGGAGCCAAGGGAGGTACCACTGGAACCTTCCCTCATGGACTTTAAAGAGAAGGATTAAATTTGACCTGGATCTTAAAGGAGAGGGATTAGAGTGGAGCGTGGATTTTAAAGAGTAAAATTAAATTGAAAATGGATTTTTAAAGAGAAAAGGATTGAACTGGGATTAGATGTAAGGTGATTGTATGAGCAAAGAAAGAGTAATTCCATGGCAGCCAACCGTGATTGCAGGACCCAAACAGGCACTTCTTGTAACCCCGGAAACAGCCAAGATGATGATCAAAAAATCCAAGAGACCCCTCATGGTTGTGGGCCCCCTTGTAAAGGAGGAACCCCTCACAGACTACGCCGCAGATATTGCAGCCAAGTGGGGGCTTCCAATGGTTTCCACAGGAGATGCCTACAAGGCCTTCAATGAGAAGGGTGTTGAAACCAGGTCCTACGGCCTGGTTGAAATCACCAACCTCCTCCAGGACCCGAACTGGAAGGGAGTCCTGGGTGAGGGACAGCACGACCTGGTGATCTTCATGGGATGCATTTACTACATGGCTTCACAGGGCCTTTCAACCCTGAAGCACTTCGCACCCCACCTGAAAACCCTTACCATCTGCAAATTCTTCCATTCAAATGCAGACGCATCATTCCCAAACATGGATGATGATGAATGGTTCAGGTACCTTGAGAAGATGAAGCAGGATTGAAAACAAACGGATTTAAAGGGGAATTTTAACAAGAACATCTCAATGAAGCAGTGATTGAAGATCAACTTCATAGATCATTGTTGGAGAGTACTGAACATTAAAAGATAATTCAAAAAACTGAAAGAAATATTGAAACTGATCAAAAACCTTTTTAAATTCTTTAAAAGTTTTAAAAATTATAAAAAAATCATGAAAAGTTTTTAAAATAGATTTAATCAGAGATTTTAATTTGGTTTAAACGCATAATCATTACATGGATAAATTTCAGTGAAATAAATCAGATCCCCTATGTTTAATGAAGATGTTAGGATCATGTGATCGAGTTATAAAAGACTAGATTGGAGGAATTCAATGTTTGAGGATATACCTGTTGATGTCAGCCCCATGTATGAGGGGGAAAGAATAAGGGCAGCGAATATGTTCTGTGAACTTGCAGGCCCCAAATCCATTGGAGCAGAACTTGTCCAAGTGGCAGAGGATGTTGAAGATGGAAGCGTGTTGGTCGTAGGTCCAAATATCGATGAGATGACAGAGGGGGAGAGGTATCCCTTCGGAATTCTCGCAGAGATAAAGGGTGAAAAGCTTGAAAAGGAACTTGAAGGTGTTATTGAGAGGAAAATGCATGAACTGTGCAACTACGTAAATGGATTCATGCACCTGAACCAGCGTGACCAGATATGGTGCCGTGTAAGCAAAGAGGCCCGTGACAAGGGATTCAAACTGGAACACCTTGGAGAGGCAGTTGCAGCCCTTTACAAAGAGGAATTTCCAATAATAGAGGCAATATCCATAAGGATATTCACGGACGAGGCAGAGGTTGAATCCTTCCTTGAAAGGGCCAGGGCCCAGTATGAAGAGAGGGATGCAAGGGCCAGGGAACTCACAGACGAGGATGTGGATGTCTTCTACGGCTGTGTTATGTGCCAGTCCTTTGCACCGACCCATGTCTGTGTTGTAACCCCAGACAGAACAGCACTCTGCGGTGCCATAAACTGGTTCGACTGCAGGGCAGCAGCCAAGATGGACCCGGACGGCCCAATATTTGAGATTGAAAAGGGAGAAGTTCTGGATGAAATCAAGGGTGAATATGCAAATGTCAACGCTGCCGTGGCCGACAGATCACAGGGAACTTTTGACAGGGTTTACCTCCACAGTGTCTTCGGATACCCTCACACATCCTGTGGATGCTTCGAGGCAGTGGCCTTCTACATACCTGAACTCGATGGAATAGGCATAGTTGACCGTGACTTCAAGGGAGAAACACCCCTGGGAATTCCATTCTCAGCAATGGCAGGACAGTGCTCAGGTGGAAAACAGGTTGAAGGATTTGCAGGACTCAGCCTTGAGTACATGCGGTCACCTAAGTTCCTCCAGGCAGACGGCGGCTATGAAAGGATCATCTGGCTTCCAAAGGAGATAAAAGACTCCTTAACGGACTTCATACCAGCAGATCTTGTGGATAAGATCCCAACAGAGGAGGATGCCAGCAGCATAAAGGAGATAAGGCGGTTCCTCAGGGAACATGAACACCCAATAATCCAGAGGCTCAAGGAAGCCCGGAAGGAAAGGCGTGAGGAAAGAAAAGCTCTAGAAGAGGCAGAAGCTCCGGAAGAAGTTCCAACAGAAATGGAGGAAACGCCAGTTGCATACGCACCTGAACTCACAATACCTGCTTCAGGCGGGGTGAAAATAATCCTCAAAAACGCCAAGGTCTACGCTGAAAAGGTGATCATCAAGAAGAAATGAAATCCCTGGATTAATTTCAAAAAAACTGTAAAAATTGGGATTTTTTTGATTGATAAAAAAACATTGGAGATGTGTGTTTGATAATAGCGGTGAGTGGAAAGGGAGGAACTGGAAAAACCATGGTTTCATCTCTCCTTATAAAGGCCCTTTCAAAGACTGGAAAGGATATTCTGGCAATAGATGCTGATCCTGATTCCAACCTTCCAGAGGCACTTGGTGTTGAGGTTGAAAAGACAGTTGGTGATGTTAGGGAGGAACTCAAGAGGGACACGGCAGCACGGAAGATCCCTGAGGGTGTGAACAAGTGGGACATCCTAGACTACAAGATCATGGAATCAGTTGTTGAAACACCAAAATTTGACCTTCTGGTCATGGGAAGACCTGAAGGAAGCGGATGCTACTGTGCAGTTAACAACATGCTCAGAAAGATAATAGAAACACTCTCCAACAACTACGATATTATCGTAATTGATACGGAGGCAGGACTGGAACACCTGAGCCGGAGAACAACCCAGAACGTTGACACCATGCTGGTGGTCACAGACACCTCAAAGAGGGGAATGCTGACAGCCCAGAGAATAGGTGCACTCTCAAAGGAACTGGATATAAGCTTCAAGGAAATGTTCCTTATCCTGAACCGTGTTAAATTTGATCGAGAAAATGAAGTCATGAAAAAAGTTGATGAACTTGGAATGAAACTCATAGGACGAATCTACGAAGATGAGGAAGTATCAAGGTACGATATTGAGGGAAAACCTCTTCTAGACCTTCCAGATGACTCCCTCCCAGCTTCTGAAGTTTCAAATATAGTATCTAGAATTTTAAAGGATGTGGGTTAATGGATAAAATGACGCAGCTTCTTAAACTACTTGAAAGTACAGACTCCATAGAAATAAATGAGTTCAGAATGGATTTTGAAGAACTGGAACTCCAGATCATGCCTGCAGTCCAAAAAATGGTGCAGAACGTTGCCCAGAAACAGGCAGCAGTTGCAGAGAGCATGGGCATAACTCTGCCACCAGCAGAGCCCTTCTCACCACCCATAATGGACTACCCAGGTGAAGTGGCAGAGGTTCAGCTTGGAATGGGAACAAGAAAACCAGTCTTCCTTGGGGGACAGAAGGCACTCTACAGGTTTGAACATCCCCAGCCAAACCCTCCAGTTGTGACCTTCGATGTCTTCGACATACCCATGCCTGGACTTCCAAAGCCAATAAGGGAACACTTCCAGGATGTTATGGAAAGCCCTGGTGAATGGGCTAAAAAGGCAGTTAAAGAGTACGGTGCCAACATGGTAACCATGCACCTCATAGGAACAGGTCCAAAGGTCATGGACAGAACACCACGTGAGGGAGCACAGGCAGTGGAAGAGGTTCTACAGGCCGTCAAGGTACCACTCGTTATCGGTGGATCAGGAGATCCGAAAAAGGACCCCCTTGTTCTTGAAGCAGCAGCTGCAGCAGCAGAGGGAGAAAGATGTCTCCTTGCATCTGCAAACCTAGACCTGGACTACAAGAAGGTTGCAAAGGCAGCCCTTGACTACAACCATGCTGTGCTCTCATGGGCAATAACCGATATAAACATGCAGAAAACCCTCAACAAGTACCTCATGAAGGAGGGACTCACCCAGCAGGACATAGTCATGGACCCAACAACCTGTGCCCTTGGTTACGGTATAGAGTTCTCAATAGATGTTATAACCAGAACCAGACTGGCAGCCCTCAAGGGAGACACTGACCTTCAAATGCCAATGTCCTCAGGTACAACCAATGCATGGGGTTCACGTGAAGCATGGATGAAGAAGGATGAATGGGGACCAACAGCCTACCGTGGCCCAATATGGGAGATAATAACCGGTTTAACAATGATGCTCTGCGGTGTTGATATATTCATGATGCTCCACCCATCATCTGTCAGTATGCTCAAGGAAATAGGAAACACCTTCACAAAGGAACACATGTCCTCAGATGTGCCTGACATTTCAGGATGGATAACAGAGCTCGGATAGGATTAAAAACTTTTGAAACTAAAGAAATGTAATTTAAAGATATTTTAGTAAGGAGGTTTACAAATTGCAACTAACTGCAATGGATATATACAGACTGCTTCCCAAGACCAACTGCGCAAAGTGCGGTGAAGCATCTTGCATGGCATTCGCCACAAAACTCTCTGAAAAGGAGACAGACCTGGAATTATGCACCCAGATGGCTGCAAATGAACTTGAAAAACTTGAAAATTTACTGGCACCAGCTGTACGGGAAATAACAATTGGTAAAGGAGCCAAAACAGTAACCTTCGGTGGGGATGAAGTGCTCTACAGGTACGAACTCACCTACTACAACCCAACACCAATAGTCATCGATGTGGCAGACAACATGGAAGAATCTGCCTTCGATGAGAGGGTTAAAACCATAGAGGAAACTGAATTTGAAAGAACAGGTGAAGTTCTCACCCTGAATGCAATAGCACTGAGAAACGCATCTGGAGACAAGGAAACATTTGCAAAGGCAGCTAAAAAGCTAAAAAGCTCAAAATTCCCCCTTGTACTCTGCTCACTTGACCCTGAAGCCATGAAGGCAGCCCTTGAAGAGGTTGGGGATGAAAGACCTTTGATATACGCTGCAACAGAGAACAACATCGAGGAAATGGCAGCTCTGGCAATTGAGTACAGCTGTCCCGTAACCCTTTTCGTCCAGAACGACCTTGAGAAGATGAAAGAACTCTCAAGAACCCTCAGGGCAAAGGGAATCAAGGACATAGTTCTCGACCCTGGAACCTTCGTTGGAGAGGGAATAGGGGACACCCTTGACAACTTCGTCATGACCAGAAGACTGGCCATAAAAGAGAAGGATGAAGACTTCAGATTCCCAATCATAGGGGTTCCAGCCATAACATGGCTCTTCGAGGAGGACGAGGTTGAAGGTGGAATCAAGGAGGCAACCATAGCAGCAACACTCATGAACAAGTACTCCGACATCATGATAATCCACGGAACCAACATCTGGGAACTCATACCAGTTCTCACATTGAGGCAGAGTGTTTACACGGATCCAAGGAAACCACAGGCGGTTGACCCGGGAATCTACACCTTCGGAGACGTGGACGAGAACTCGCCGGTGCTCATGACAACCAACTTCTCCTTGACATATTACACAGTTGAGGGCGACCTGAAATCTGGAAAAGCCACATGTTACCTCCTTGTACTTGACACCGAGGGAAGGGCTGTGGATGTTTCACTTGCAGGCGGACAGCTCAACGGTTCTGCAGTTGCAGAGCTCATAAAGGATTCAGGAATAGAGGACAGGGTCAAAACAAGGAA
>ENA-UOOE01002004-UOOE01002004.1-fermentation-metagenome-genome-assembly--contig:-NODE-2004-length-15547-cov-2.699393_pt1 | contig 15547 bp, 8 predicted proteins | sample MGYA00245776_ERZ724021 | MGnify/ENA primary metagenome ERZ724021 (study PRJEB28704, sample SAMN03018321) | fermentation metagenome | biome: anthropogenic terrestrial biome; feature: soil; material... | reverse complement strand
AATTACAAATAATGGAATTGTGAATGCTACAAGTCAAACAGGTTCAAATATATTTACTCAAATGTTGATATTTAGGCCAAATATAGCTGATAATGAAATAGACGAGTCTTATTCCCCTGACGATCCGGCAAGCTCATGGAATAATCCGGTTAATAATTTAAATACTGTTGTTCAAAGGACGGATGCTCGAAGGACACAAGGAAATGCTTATGTGATTATGACTCCCACGAAGTATTGGACGATTCGTTCGACTATAGGCGGATATATGACAGATGCAAAAAGTAAGAATTTTTATCCTTCTACATCCGGCATGGGGCGCGTAGATAAAGGGAGGGCTACTCACGGTACCACTCGAACTACCAATTTATTGAATGAGAATACAGTGAACTATACGCGAAATTTGAGAAAAATACATGACATAAATGTGTTAGGTGGTATTACTTTTCAGCGTACAATATTTGACAATCTCAGCACCTCTACTACGGGATTAGAGTTAGAAAATCTGAAAGAAGAAAGTTTGAAGTTTGGTGCAAACATTCTACCACCAAATAATTCTTATTCATATTATTCTTTGATGTCATATTTAGGCCGTATTAACTATACCTTAATGAATAAATATTTATTTACCGCAAGTTTTCGTGCAGATGGATCTTCTAAATTCCCACCAGGAAATAAATTCTCTTATTTCCCTTCAGGAGCATTTGCCTGGAGGATAAATGAGGAGGACTTTTTGAAAGAAGTGGAAGATATTGACCAATTAAAATTGAGGCTGAGTTATGGTCGTACGGGTAATCAAAGCATTAATTCTTTAGCTGCCCTCGCTATGATGTCTAAAATATATTATAATTTCAATACAGAACAAGGAACTACAGGGTCACCCATAATCAATATGGGAATTATTCCGGAATCCATCGGGAGTGATAAATTACGTTGGGAAACTACTGATCAATTTAATGTAGGCATTGATTTATCACTCTTAAATAGCAGAGTGAACTTAACAGCAGACCTGTATAACAAATATACAACTGATTTATTAATCACTGAACAACTGCCCGGCATTTCAGGATATAATAGTGTTGTTCGAAATATTGGATCAGTCAGTAATAAAGGTGTCGAACTAAATTTAGGAACAGTGAATATCAAAAGAAAGAATTTTATATGGACCTCAGACTTTAATATTTCATCCAATAAAAATAAAGTAATTAATATTGGCGGTGGAGATCGTATTCCTATTACTCCTACAGCCATTATGCAAGGGCATTTTTTAGATGTTTTCTATGTCCGCGAAAATTATCCGATTGGAGCTATGTTTGGATATCAAAGCGACGGGCTATATCAATTAAACGATTTTGAAGACTTTTATGATGAAAATGAGGTTTTTATTTCAGATCAAGCAACACAGAAAACCATTTATGATGATATAAAAAGAAATAATCGACAATTTACATTAAAAGAAGAAGTTGTAAGTCGTGGAAATACGGTTGAACCCGGTTATGTAAAGTTAAAGAAACAGGGAGAAGGAAATGAGATAAGTGCTGATGACAGAGTATATCTTGGATCCAATGAGCCAAAATATTTTGGTGGGTTTTCTAACCGTTTCTCATACAAGAATGTTGAATTATCAGTTTTTTTACAGTACTCTTACGGCAATAAACTATTCAATACCAATCATGGATTATTAAGAGGCCGGAGTACTAATAATCTTGAGCAACAATATTTTTATAATATGTGGACAATAGACCGACAGAATGCTACTCTACATCATTATTCAGATACATGGGGAAGAGAAATAGCAACTGATCTTCAGGCGGAAGACGCTTCATATCTGAAAATAAAAGAAATCTCATTCTCTTACAGATTGCCTAGAAAACCATTGAGGTTAATAGGAATCAATGGAGCCAGAATATTTATTTCGGGTATTAATCTATTCACGTTTACCAAATATTCTTGGTACGATCCGGAATTTTCTTCTACTAATCCATTAACAGGTGGGTTAGATAAATTTTCATATCCTTCGGCTCGCACCTTTAATGCTGGTTTCTCATTAGATATTTAATTAATTTATTTATTATTAACATTGATAATGTGATGAAAAAGTTAAAATATATAATTACACTTTCATTGTTTCTCACTAATTTATTTACAAGCTGTGAGATTAGTTTCTTGGATAATCAGGCATTTTCGGATTTAACTAAAGAAGGTTATTATAAAAATATTACCGATTATGAGTCCGCATTGGTAGGATGTTATTATTATGTATCAGGGAGGGGTACTACCAAAGAAGGCACCTATGCTACAGGGTTACCCATTATGGGCGAGGCAGGTACAGATGAATGTTATATTAATGCGAACAAGGGTTCTAGTTGGGATGATGCAACTCAATTGGACCAGTATGCAACATTAAACTCAAATAATTTGATTTGTCAGGAAGTGTGGCTTAATAGTTATTCAGGTATTAATGCGACCAATGAAATAATAAATCGTATAAACCAATTGGATGAAAATACATTGAATGCTACCTCGCGTTATCGTGAAATTGCTGCAGAAGCCAGTTTTTTACAGGCTTTATGGTATTTTAATATGGTTAGAATATATGGAGGAGTTCCAATTGTTGTTGTTCCTTCAAAAAGCAGTACGGATTTTAAGGTAGAGCGAAATACAATAAAGGAAGTATATGATCATATATTTGATTTATTGAGATATGCAGAAGAATTCTTACCAGAGACCGTGTCTCAGTATGGTCGTGCTAAAAAGGCTTCTGCTCAAGCATTATTAGCCAAGGCTGCTTTACATGTTGCATCATCTATGAATTTATTAGCTCCTAAAATGGCTGAATCGGTAAAACTTGAAGGCATAAATTCATACGAATGGTCACATATTGACGAATCCGGTAGAGAGTATTCTAAAGAAGAAACCCTAAATTATTATTATTTGATGGCTCGTGATCAAGCCAGAAAAGTATTGGATTCATTTGCCCCCGAGTATTTGATGCCATCATTTACTGATTGTTTTTACCCTCACGAGAGTTCGAAAGAGATTTTGTTTGAAGCGATCATGTCTACAGGACTTGCAATTGAGATGGGAGGCTGGTTTGGCTCTTTGTTTGGCCCTATGGGCCCATCTGCCCAAGGTGGAGGTCAACATGTAATATTTCCAGTTCTGCCTATTGTAAATGATAATTACACTTATAATATGACTGCTTCCCTGCCATGTACTTCTGTTGATGAACGTTTCAACTGGACTATTTCAACATATCAAATACAGGCTAGTGGAAATGTAAGAGCTATCGCATTTCCACAGCGTTATAAACAATTTGAAATAGCTAAATTCCGTATTGATACACCCCCTTCATATAATCAGGATAGGACACCGGTTAATAATCCGATTTTGCGTGTTTCAGAAATTTGTTTGATATATGCTGAAGCTCAGGCAGAATTGGATTATATGGATGGGAAAGATATTACTACGGAAGCATTGGAATTTTTGAATGTAGTAAGAAGAAGAGCCAAGGTTGTAGAATACACAGATACTACGATTAAGGAAGTAATATCTTATGATAATTTGCAAAAGCAGGGCAATAAAGAGATTAAAGGATTTACTGCTTCCACTTCTATTGAACATTTTCGTCGTGCTATTTTGAATGAACGTATGTTGGAATTATTAGGTGAAGGACATCGTTGGTTTGATTTGGTACGCATGGGAGTCTTGAAAGAAGTAACAGAGCAATCTGTTGATTATGCAAGAACTCGGTCTGGAAACAATCTAAGTAATCCTAATATACCAGTTCGTTATATTAATGATTTTAATATTTTCAGACCAATTCCTTCACGAGAAATATCTTTACATGGTGGAACTTTAATCCAGAATCATGGATATATTTGATTGATTATTAAAATAGTGTGAGTTTGTTAATTTCATATGGTGTATTATTAAAGAAGTTTGACGTAATTGAAATATGAAAGTTAAAAATAAAATTATTATTTTTTTTATTTCTTGTTTCCTTCCGGTGATAAGTAACGGTCAAGGATCACGTTTGATGCCTCTACAGTCAATAACAGCAAACAAGATAATTAACGTGATGGATTATGGAGCTCGGCCTGATGATAGTGAAAATGATTGGCATACTATAAGTTTAGCTTTACATTCTCACCTATTCGTTCACAATCCTCCAAAGCTAAACTTATAAGGAACATATAAAGTGAAAGTTGAAAACAGAAAAAAAGAATATGCACACGCGTTCTCTTTATCAGATGTTTCAAATTTTATGATTGAAGGGGATGGCTCTATTATTATGATGGAGAATCCCGATGTTGCTTTTATGTCGTTGAAGAATTGTCAAACAGGTATAATTAAAGGATTAACAATTGATTATATGACACTGCCGTTTACGCAGGGAAAGATAGTGAATGTTGACATAAATGCAAATACATTTATTTTTCAATCGGACGGTAAGGGAGGTTTGCCTACAGATAAAAATTTCAAAAACTCAAAGACAAAATGGGGGATACTTTTTGATCGTAATAATGACCGCTTGTTGAAAGACAAAGCTCCCAATCTGATACCTGTCAGAGAGGTTCACAACCTAAATAATGGGTCGTTTCGTATTGTCACCACTCAGAATGTGATTGAGCAAATAGAAGTGGAAGATCCGTTTGCAATGATAGCTCGCTATAATGGTCGTCCAACTTTCAGCGTTAATCAATGTCATCGAGTTACGTTTGCGGACAACGTTCATTATGCAGGGCCGGCAGGATCTTTCGGACTGAGAGAGTCAACAGGTATCAGTATTATTAATTGTAAAATCCAACAGAAAGACGACCGGTTAATTAGTCAGAATGCAGATTGTGTACATGTTACACCTGCTTATGAGGGGCCTTGGGTAGAAAATTGTCTTTTTGAAGGACAAATGGACGATGCGATTAATATAAAAACAGAATTGATTTATATTTTGGAGAAATTCTCAGGGAGTCAGTTTTTGGTTAGTTCTGTGTTAAGGGTAAATGATGAGCTTTCTCTTTTCAATCCTAGAGAAGGACGTTTGATCGGTACTTGTAAAGTATTAGAAGCCATACCTTCAGACAATGGATGTAGAATAAAGATTGATACAAATTTTGAAAGCCTTAAGATTGGAAGAGATAAGACCAAAGATATGTTCTTTAATAACAGTAAGTCGAATGACAATTTTGTCATTAAAAATAATATTTTTCGTAACTCCCGACGTTATGGTATGCTTATTCAGGCAAAAAACGGGGTTATTGAGGGGAATGTTTTAGAGAATCTCAGTACAGGAGGGATAATATTACAAAATAGTGCTTCTTGGCCGGAAGGGTTTGTACCGCGAAATATTATAATAGAAAAAAATACAATAAGAAATGCAGGTTTTGATCGTTCATATTGGGTAGAAGGCAAGGAAATAGCTCCAATAGTGATTCGAACAACTACCGCAAGTAAAGATAAGGCAGTATGGAAAGGAGTTAGAAATATTCAAATTAAAAACAACAAAATCGTAAGTAACAATGATAGAGCTGTATTTATAAGTAGCGCCCAAGATATTGTGATAGAAAACAATCAGTGTATTACAACTAGCCGGAACCCTTATTTTTTGGAGAATAGTGAAAATGTAATTGTAAAATAAATTTTATAATGATATGAAACGAATAAATTTGGTATCGTCAATAATATTGGCCTCACTTGTAAATACAAGTACTGGAAAGATTATCGCTCAAAAGGTAAAAGAAAAAAAACCCAATGTCATCTTCGTATTGACCGATCAGTGGCGCAAGCAGGCACTTGGTTTTAAAGGAGAAGATCCGGTACAAACTCCTCATTTGGATAGTTTTGCCTCGTGGGCTGTTTCCTTTGATAATGCTACTGCATGCCGTCCGGTATCAGGGCCTAACAGAGCTTGTCTTTTCACTGGAAAGTATCCGATTAACAATGGAGTTTTTGCTAATAGTGTACCTTTAGCTTTAGACGAAGTATCGTTAGGTAGGGTATATAAAGCTGCCGGTTATAATACCGGTTATATAGGTAAATGGCATTTAAACGGAGCGGACGATCATGTAGCCAATCCGGAAGGCAGACAGGGATTTGATTATTTTGTTCAATCCATGGGACATCAGCCTTTCAATCAGGGATATTATATACAAGACGCAAAAGAACGTACCTATGTAAAAGGTTGGGCTCCTACCTACGAGACTCAAATGGGTATTGAATTTATTGAAAAGCATAAGTCAGATGAAAATCCTTATTTACTTGTACTATCATATAATCCTCCTCACACAGGAGGAGGATTAGGGTTTGAAGATCGATATCAGCCGGGTAAATATGATGCGGATGGGAAACATAAAATGGGATATGGTTATGCGGGGCCTGCTGAATATGAAGCTCTTTATAATAACATTGATTATGATAGAAATCCGATTCGAGGGAATTTAAAAACGATCAGGGCTTCTACAGATACTAGCTCAGATGCAATTCCGGGATATTTTGGTGCTATAACGGCAATTGATAATGATTTTGGTAATTTGATAACTTATCTGGAAAAAAATAATTTATTAGAAAATACTATTATTGTATTTACATCTGACCATGGAGAGAGTATGGGCTCTCAAGGATTAATGACGAAAGGTACATGGTTTGATGAATCCGTTGGCGTGCCTTTTTTAATTGGGTGGAAAGGTACCATACAACCAAAACGTGAAAAGGTAGTTTTTAATAGTATTGATGTAATGCCTACTTTGTTAGGACTATCAAGTTTGGATATTCCAAAAAGCGTTGACGGGAAGGATTATTCGCCATTGTTATTAAACCAAACGTTTAATGCTCCTGAATATGCATTTAACTCTTTTGATTTTGGAGGAATCGCAGAACTAAAATCCCCACGTTATTGGAGATCGATTTATACATCTCGTTATACCTATGTGCTTTGTGGTATGAATCAAAATAGAGAATTTACAAAAGAAGGTTTGGTTTTGTATGATCGGGGAAAAGATCCATTGCAGTTAAATCCTATATATAAAGGTATGGGCTATGATAAAATCATAGATAAATTGCATTCAGAGCTAGTCAATCATTTGAATAATACAGGTGATCCTTTTATTGAAGAGTATTGGAATAATCGAAATACAGGTTATCCGAAACTTAATAAAGTTACAATAGATATTATTAGTGTTTTAGAATAAGCGGATTTAAAATCTCCAATTTTAATCGTATGAATAATAAGATAAAAATAATAACAATAATTTTACTCCTGAATTTTGTGCTGACAGAAAACTGTTGGCCACAGCATCAAGAATTTAAAAAATTGGCAGACACTCCTCCCATGGGATGGAATAGTTGGAATTGGTTTGGTAAACATGGGATTAATGAGCAGTTAGTGAGGGAAATAATCGATGCTATGGCGTCTAACGGACTTCGGGATGCCGGTTACCAATATGTGGTGATCGACGGGGGATGGCGCGATACCAAACTGGGGCCAAAAGGCGAATTACTTTGTCATCCTATAAAATTCCCAAATGGTATTAAACCATTGGCCGACTACGCACATAGTAAGGGAATGAAAATAGGTCTTCATACGGTACCCGGTACACATGATTGCGGAGGAGATTTGGTGGGTGGTTATGGACATGAAGATGTCCATGTAAATCAGTTTGCAGATTGGGGTATTGATTTTATTAAACTTGATCGTTGTCAATACAGAAATGATGGTGGATGGACGGAAGAACTGATTCGTGAGCTTTATACAAAATGGAGCAAATTAATACAAGCTACCGGTCGGGATATCATTTTAAATATAAGTGCTTATAAATTTCGTGAATGGAATCCTGAAATGAGCCACATGTCGCGTACTACACTTGATATTGCTGCCAAAAATACGGGAGGTGCTAATTTTACAGATGAAAAGCCTGTGAAAAATTTTCTAAGTGTCATGACGATAGCTGATCAAAACAATGAAACGGCAGCGTATGCTCGACCAGGATATTGGAATGATCCGGATATGATGGTCACAGGAGAACAGGGATTAACATTTGAAGAGCAAAAAGCGCATTTTGCACTTTGGTGCATCATGTCATCCCCTCTATTTTTAGGTAATGATCCCAGAAACATGACCCGCGAAGAGAAAAGTATCATACTCAATAAAACAGCCATTGAAATCAATCAGGATCCATCTGAGCAAGGTTCACGTATTCACCAGCAGGGCGACAAAGAAATTTGGGCAAAAAAACTAAGTAATGGGAAAACAGCAGTTCTGCTCCTAAACAGGAATCCGGTAAAAAGCACTTCCATTTCACTTGAACTGTCAGACATTGGTATTACGACCAAAGCCAGTATAAACGATGTGTATAAATGTAAAGATTTAGGAATCTTTTCAGGAGTATTCACACAGCATATATTTCCGCACAGCGCTTTATTTATATTAATAGAACCTGAGAACAGGCTTAGTCAGAAAGAGGTTTTCACAAAAGGATTTCCTGTCACTTTATCCTTCAGAAATGATAAATATGGTATAAATGAGGAATTTGAATTTTGGGAAAAAGCTTATTTGGATGTGAATAGTATTACAAAAAAATATCTAACAGAGGAGGTAGATATGGATCCGGTCGTTGCCAAATATGCCAATATTTTTTCCGAAAAGCATCCTGAAAAGCTCATGTTACTCCATTTAAATGGTGAAGGGATAAGTATAAAACATAAACAGGTTCATGAAAAGTTCTTCCCTGGACATTGGGTGTACGAGGCCGGAACAGATTTATCAGCTGATATAAGTGAAAATCAAACAGACATAAAGGTCAAATCAACGGAGATGTTCTCAGAAGAAGCCTACAGTATTCATGCGCAGGCCAAAATAATTGGAAAACTTCCTCATGATATAATTATTGTGGAAAAAGACAGTAATGGTAATAATTTATGGTATACATCTGAATTTGCTACTATAGAAAAAATTGATCACGATAATAATACTATTACAGTTAAAAGAGGACAATATTATTCCACATCAAGAAGCTTTGATAAAAATAATACATATATAGCCCCTCTCTCAGGTGCCAGTTGGGGTGGAAATTTAATGTGGTATTATAATCTCTCAAGTGTATGTCCAACTGACAGTAATGGAAACAGTTGTGCAGACATCTTTTTGAAAGATATTAAATCATGGTTTTCGCCTGAAGGGATATTAGAAAACCTTGATGGCATAGGATTTGATGTAAATTATTTTACTTCTACCCATGCAAATTGGGATGTGAACAATGATGGAATAGCAGATAAGGGGTTTGTAAATGGAAAGAATATATGGAGAGAAGGAGATTGGGCATTTTTACAGCAATTACGTGAAATCATGGGAGACGATTTTTTAATTACTGCTGACGGTTGGCGTGATGAAATGCAAAGAGGAGTAGGGATTTTAAATGGTATGGAAACTGAAGGACTTTGCAGGCCCAATGATGGCTACAGGCAAATATCAAGAACAATTAATCAACATACTTATTGGAATCTATACAACGATACCCGCTATAAATTCAGTTATATCACCAGCAAACTTAGTAATCCAGAAGACGCTAAGTTGTCAGAACAATTATACCGGATGGGAATTGGAATCGCAACATGCCTTGAGGTAGCATATACAACGCTTCCCGGTCAATTGGCTGAAGCTGCCGGTGGTGATTTAAATAAACCTAACTGGCTGGGAAATGTTGTTTCTGAGATAAAGTATCCAGCAAAAAAAACACCCGATTTATTAAAAGGTGCTGGTCTTCAGATGAATACTGATTTAATAAATGAGTTCGATCTGTCAAACGTTGATTACAGAGTAGAAGATAAGACATTATATATTAAAGGAAAAGATTCTAAATATAACGATCTTATAATTAGTGGGCCAGAGGTGGACTTAAACAAAGGGGATTTAATAATTTTCTTTGAAGCTAAGGCAATAGAAGGCTTTTATGATTTTGATAAAAATGACAAAGTGCCTCGTAAAATAAATATTAAAATTAATGGCTTACCTGTGAATACTCTCACTGAAGATTCAGGCATGTTTTTAAATATGCATAATGATCTTGCCGGCTTTATGGGTACCGCAGGGTATACACCTCTAAGTTTCTATTTCCGGAATGTTGGTAAATCAAGCGGGAAAATAAAACTATCAATTGAAGTAGAAGAGCAGGGTGAGTTTGCTATTAGAAACCTCACAATTCATAATGCATCAAGTGTAATTGCACGCGAATTTGAAAATGGCGTCGTCTTGGTTAATCCTTCTTTTGATGAATATAAGTTTAATCTTAGTGATATTTTTTTCGAGGAAAAGAGCTTTCGTCGCATAAATGACAATACAAGTTATAATAATGGAAAAGCAATTACAAATAATAATGTAATAGTACCGGCACTGAATGCTCTGTTTTTAATTAAAGATACAAGTCCAAATTAAAAGTCAATTAAAAAAAATGAAAAATCGCTACCAATTAATTATTCCCGTTATTCCTACATTATTCTGTGCAACAACATATTGTTCGGCACAGAAGGTAATCAGTAATTACAAGCCTAATATCATCATTTTTTATATTGACGATATGGGCTACGGACAGCCATCTTGCTACGGAGGTGAATTGGTAAATACTCCTAATATTGATAATCTGGCTGAAAATGGTGTACGTTTTACTAATGGTTACGTGTCGGCACCAATTAGCAGTCCAAGCCGGGTAGGCTTGCTAACCGGACGTTATCAGGCCCGAACGGGACATGATGCAAATACCGGCGTTCCCGGGCGCGAACTTGAGATTAATGAAACGACCATCGCACAACGACTAAAAGATCTTGGTTATAAAACAGGAATAGTAGGTAAGTGGCATGTCGGTGAGACTACTTTGGATTATTTACCATTGGCAAGAGGATTTGATTATTATTTTGGACATGCCGGAAATATCAATGAAATGAGAGGGCGTCAATATATTGACGGCAATATATCGGTTGAATTTCCTTCTCATCCTATTACTTCAGAGACATGGGCAAAAAAGTCGATCGATTTTATTGAAACCAATGATCCGGGAAAAACTGGGAATCCGTTCTTTCTATATTTGGCGTTTAATGCAGTACATACCCCAATTGTTGCAAAGGAGTCAACGCTGGAGCAATTAAAACATATTGAAAATATAAGGGAAAGAACATATGCCGGTTTAATTTTGGAAGCCGATGAGGCAATAGGACAAGTAATGAATATAATCCGGAAAATGGGAATAGAAGAGAATACACTCATTTATTGTATAAGTGATAATGGAGGAGCTTATTCACTTGCTGAAATGAATGGCTTAAGGGGGAGAAAATGGTATCTTTTTGAAGGTGGAATACGTGTGCCTTTTATTATTCAGTGGAAGAGTAAAATAGATTCCGGCTGGGTGAGCGATGAGCCTGTTATCCAATTAGATGTTCTGCCAACAGTAATTAATGCAGCTGGAGGAGAGGTTAATTCAGATTGGGAAATAGACGGCGTAAATTTATTGCCTTATTTAATAGGAAACGATGACACTATTAATCGTGATGCTCTTTATTGGCGTTTTGGTTCACAATATGCTATACGTAAAGGTGATTGGAAATTAGTGAAAGCACTTGAAGCCCAAAAAAAACCTATTCTGATTAATTTAAAAGAAGATAAAGCGGAAACCACTGATTTATTTTCTTCTTATCCTGAAATAGCAGAAGAATTACAAAAGAAATGGGATGATTGGAATAGCCAAATGAAACCACCACGTTGGAATGACGAAAGATGGGATAGGACTGAATAGAAATTATTTTTCCATGTAAAAAACATCTGCTTTCACGATCAGGTAAGATATATTTTGTAAAATAGATGAACAAGATAAAAAGGCTTTTTAATATGAAACGAGCATATCGATCATTACACCCAAGAAACATAATTATTCCAAGCCCTATATGAATTTTAAAAAAAATCATATAATCGTATGAAAGTCTTTAACAGATTAGAATCAAGATGCATGATTGGTTTTTTATTCCTTTTCATGCTGTCCATTGAATATGTAATTGCAGATGAACTTTTATTTGCTCCCTTGATTAATGATGGAGTTGTTCTACAACGTGATATGCCAGTAAATATTTGGGGTTCTGCTGTACCTGGCGAAAAATTGGAGATTCTGCTTAATGGTAAAAAGCAGTCAGAAACTATAACTGATAATGGGGGTAAATGGTTGGTTGTGATGCAGCCTCATTCCGCGGGAGGCCCATATATTTTAAAGGCAAGAACTCTTCGGGATAGTGTAACTGTCAAAGATGTGTACTTCGGTGAAGTTTGGTTAGCAACAGGCCAGTCCAATATGGTTCAAAACTTAAATAATACTGAAGGTGGGAAAGAGCGACTTGCCACCACTGTGGAAGAATTACGATTTGTCATTGTTCCTCAAAAAACCGGCCTTCCTGTTGAATCTGAGCTTACGCCTGAAGAATTATCATGGAAAACATTTACACCCCGGTCTAACAATCAGATCGCTGCAGTGGCTTTCTTTTTTGCTGAATATATGCAACCATATATCGGATGCAAAATAGGTATTATCCAGAGCTCATATGGAGCAACGCCTGCACAGGCATGGACTCCGCTTCACGCCCTTGATGCTTATCCTGAATTAAAATATTATGGCGATTTTGTCAGAGAAGGTTTATTTGGAGAAAGAACAAAAAGAGATTTTAAATCCGAAATTGAAGAATATAATACATGGAATACTGACATGCGAAAATGGCGTGAATCGAAAGAGGGCGCACAACCTAAAAATCCGGGACCAATTTCCGAAAGCAATTTGTATTCACATAAAACGCCTGTTGTTTTGTATGAAAATATGGTCAAACCCTTAATGCCATTTACAGCACGAGGGGTTATCTGGTACCAGGGAGAGGGCAATACTGGTAAACCCGATGAATACAGAGTTTTGTTTCCGGTAATGATTAATGCATGGCGTAATGCCTGGAACCGTCCCGATTGGCCATTTTTTTTTGTACAGCTCTCTGCTTTTGCTCACCCAGGTAACGATTGGCCTGCGTTAAGAGCAGCCCAAGCCTATGTTAGAGACACCCTCCCTTTTACGGGAATGGCTGTCACTATTGATAAAGGGGAGAAAGATAATATTCATCCACGTTATAAACAACCGGTTGGCGAAAGGCTTGCCCGACTGGCACTTGCTCATGTATATGGCAAAGAGATTGTATCGCGTGGTCCAGTTTACAATTGCATAGATAATATTGAAGGAGAAGTAATCGTAAATTTCAATTATACAGCGAAAGGATTACAATCTACTTCCGTAGAACGATTCATTCCAGGTTTTGAGCTGGCCGCTTCAGATAGTATCTTTTATCCGGCAAAGGCTGAGATTTCTTCTTTAAATACCATCAAAATTTCCAGTGAGAAAGTTGATGTTCCAACTTTCGTAAGATATGGATGGTATAATTGGATAGAGCCCCCCCTTACGTTAATAAATAGTGAAGGATTGCCCGCTGAGCCTTTTCTCTTTTCTTTTTCAAATTTATAATTAAATTACAATGTTTTTCATATTTATTATAAAATCAAATTAATATGCAAAAAATCATATTATCTATTGTTATTTTCTTTACTACTGTGTTTTGTTATGCGAAAAAGGTTATAAATATCTCGGATTATGAGATAGCTCGAGGACAGGATGTGACGCCAATAATCAGGGATATTATTAAAGACAATAAAGAAAACATTAAAATCATATTCCCTGAAGGTGCTTATCATTTTTATCCGGAAAAAGCTGTCGGAAAGTATCATACGGTGACAAACCATGATAATTCGTATAAATATTTTGCATTCCCTTTAATTGAGTGTACTGAAATTGAAATAGACGGAGGAGGTTCTGATTTTATCTTTCATGGTGTTATAACTCCTTTCCTCGTCGAGAATTCAAGCGGAATTAAACTGAAAAATTTTTCCATTGATTGGGAAGATCCATTCTTTTTACAGGCAGAAGTATTGAGCAGTAATGAGAAGGATCAGTCAATGGATGTACGGTTCTATCCAATGGCAGAGCCTGTATTTCAAGGTAATAGGCTTGGGTTTAATACAAATGGGCTATATCTACCTTTTTTAGGTCAAAGTATGGTGTTTGATCCCAAAACAGGGGCAGTAGCGCATAATGCACAATCATATCTATTTAATAAAGCATCACTTGTAGAGTCATTAGGGGAAAGTAAATATCGTATAAAAGCTCAATATAGTACAATGCCGGCTCCTAAAGGCATGATCTATGTTTTTAAGGGACCGCATGGTTTTAATCGTTTTGCTCCGGCAATTCATTTAAAGAATTCTTCAGATTTACTTTTGAATAATATAAACATTTATCATGCCGGAGGAATGGGAGTCATTGCTGAAAAGAGTGAGAATATTTATCTCGATAGAGTGAATGTGAAGCTACGTGAAGGCAGTGACCGTATTGTCTCCACTACGGCAGATGCCACACATTTTTGCAATTGTAGAGGAGATTTGGTGATAGAAAATTGTTTATTTGAGAATATGTTGGATGATGCCAGCAATATACATGGTACATATATTAAAATAGCAGAACTGGTAGATAAACATACAATTCGCGCAGGGGTAAACCATATGCAGCAATATGACTATGATTTTGCTAGTCGGGGAGACAAAGTGCAGTTTGTGACAAGTGAAACACTTTTACCTATAGCACCTGCCGTGGTAAAAAGTTTTAAGAAGATTAATGATCATTTATTTGAGCTTTCATTTGTGAATGAACTTCCATCTGATCTAAAAGTTAATGACGCCGTCGAAAATATCACCTGGTATCCTACTACGATTTTTCGTAATAATACTGTTCGTAATAACCGGGCCCGTAGTGTACTTATCAGCACTCGTAATAGAACTGTGATTGAGAATAATTCCTTTTCCTCGATGATGACATCTATTTTGTTTGAAGGGGATTTGAATCACTGGTATGAATCCGGTGCCGTTGATGATGTCGTGATCAGGGATAATATTTTTTATGATTGTGTCTATGGTGGTGGAAAGGGGTCTGTTATTTGGATTAATCCCCGTATGAAACAGACCGTAAAGGATCAACCATACGAGAAGAATATTATTATTGAGAATAATGAGTTTCGAACGTTCGATAATTCAATTTTAAATGCTTTATCAGTTGACGGGCTAATTTTTCGTAATAATAAAATTATAGAATCCAGAACCTATCCTAAACTGTGGCCGGATATGCCAACTATTGAAATACAGGATGGGTTAAATACTATTATCCAAAATAACTTTTTCGAAGGCGAAGGACAAGCACGAATCGTTATTGATGAGAATTCTCGTCGTTCTCTGAAGATAGATAAAAAACAAAAAAACTTTTTACCATTTAAGTAGTTTAAAACTAGTCCAATGTTGATTACAATACAATGATGTATCGTTGCCTGATAATAAATTTGTTATCGATGGAGTTTAAACAATTAATACTTTAATTATGGATTCAACAATTAAAAAAATCAATCTGTTCGCAGGTGCTTTAACATTGGGTATTTGTGGATCTTG
>ENA-UOOE01001997-UOOE01001997.1-fermentation-metagenome-genome-assembly--contig:-NODE-1997-length-15605-cov-7.597621_pt1 | contig 15605 bp, 16 predicted proteins | sample MGYA00245776_ERZ724021 | MGnify/ENA primary metagenome ERZ724021 (study PRJEB28704, sample SAMN03018321) | fermentation metagenome | biome: anthropogenic terrestrial biome; feature: soil; material... | reverse complement strand
TCCTAAGTAGAGTAGTATCGAAAGGGTATATTGACTCTGCTATTTTTATAGAAAGGCAAAATGCATTGAATGTAGAACTTAGGGAAACTAAAAAGAAAAGAAATCAGCTGCTAGATAATAACGGTTTTGAAAAGGAGATAGAAGGAACACAGCAACTACTAGAAATTATCAGGAAAAACCCAGAGATTATAGAAGAATATGATGAGAATTTATTTATAAGTACAGTAGAAAAAATAATCATAGGAAAAGACTCTGAGATAGCCTTCAGACTTATTAATACCTTAGAACTGACAGAATATAAGTGAAAGTGAGGTGAATGTGTATGAAACAATGGCATATGCCAATAGGCTACAAGATGGTGGAGGGAAGAATAGCCTTAGACGAGGAAAAGGCAGAAGTAGTAAAGAAGATTTTTAATGAATATTTAAAAGGGTCATCTACCAATAAAATAGCACAAAAGCTTAGCAGTGCAGGATTTCTTAATGCAAATAACAAGCCTAGTTGGAATCACGGATCTGTAGGGAGGATATTAGAGGATAGTAAATACTTAGGAGATGATGTACATCTTCAGATAATAGATAAAAAGACCTTCGAAATAGTACAGAAACGAAGAAAGACAGTAGCAGAAAGGCTTGGTAGAAATCCACAATTAAATAGTGTAGGAAACCAGAGTATATTTAGCGGTAAATTGAAATGTGGAGAATGCGAAGATATTTATCGTGAATACATTGAGAATGTTGGCAAGGCATCAGAGAGTAGAAATTGGAAATGTAAAAGGTATATTTATCGGAATAGAGTATGCTGTAGAAACCTATTTCTAACTGATAAAGAGATAGAAAATATATTTATATCAGCAACCAATAAAATCTTATCAAGAAAATGGATGCTAGATAAAGATAAGAAAAAAGAACCTACAAAAATTACCTTAGAAATTAAAAAGTTGGAAGAAAGAATAAAAGAAATAGAGGAAGAAGAGGATTTCTCGTCTAAGGAGCTATCAGAGCTAATCTTTAAAAGAGCGAAGGATTATTATAGCATCGCTAAAATAGATGATTACGATTACAAGACGGATAAAATAAAACAAGAACTAGATGATAAAGAACAATTAACAGGGTTTGACGAAGACATATTTATAAGAATAATAAAAGAGATCCTTATTTATAGAGATGGGAGAATCATAGTGGAATTTATAAATGGAATTACCATAGAAGAGGATTATGAAAATATAAGAAAGGATGAATAAGAATGGCAGTAGCAGCAAAGAAAAATGTAGCAGTTATTCCTGCACAGAATATTTATAATAAAGGCATCAGACCAGAATTAAAAGTCCTAAGGGTAGCAGCTTACTGCAGAGTAAGTACAAAGCTAGAACAACAGGAGGGTAGTTATGAGGCTCAGATATCCTATTATACAGAGAAGATAAAGAGTAACCTTAATTGGCAACTAGCAGGAATCTATGCAGATGATGGCATATCAGCAACTAACACAAAGAAAAGAGACGATTTCAATTCCATGATAGAAGATTGTATGGCAGGTAAAATAGATATGATAATCACCAAGTCTGTCAGTAGATTTGCAAGGAATACAGTAGATTCACTGGAAACAATAAGGAAATTAAAAGAAAAAAATATAGCCATATTATTTGAAAAAGAAGGTGTAAACACATTAGAAGGCTCAGGAGAGTTGCTAATCACTATTCTTAGCAGCCAAGCACAGGAAGAAAGCAGAAATATAAGTGAAAATACTAGATGGGGAATAACAAGAAGATTTGAAAATGGAGTTGTAGCCGTTAATCATAAGAAGTTTATGGGTTACACCAAGGATAAAAAAAGCGGTGAACTGGTAATAGTTCCTGAACAAGCAGAAATAGTAAGAAGGATCTTCAGAATGTATTTAGAGGGGAGCAGTATACTTGAAATTACTAGAGCTTTAGAAGAAGATAAAATTAAAACAGTAACAGGGAAAGACACATGGCATCCTGGAGTAATAGAAAAGATGCTATCCAATGAAAAGTATATGGGAGATGCTCTACTGCAGAAGACTTATACTGTGGACTTTCTGACAAAGAAAAGAGTAAAAAATGAGGGGATAGTACCTCAGTACTATATCGAAGATAACCATGAGGCAATCGTACCAAAGGAAATATTTTATAAAGTACAAGAAGAGAAGGCAAGACGTGCAAACCTAAATAAGGCAGCGGTTACAAGAAAAGCAAATAAACAAAAGAAAGAAAAAAGTAAATACAGCTCCAAATACGCTCTAACAGAAATTCTAGTATGTGCAGAATGTGGACATTCCTATAGAAGGCAAGTCTGGTCAAAATACGGACAGAAAAGTGCAGTGTGGAGATGTGAAAACAGACTAAAGAATGGAGCAAAGGCAACTTGTAAGAACTCACCTACCCTCAAAGAAGAACCACTGCATAATGCTATAATGACAGCCATCAATAATGTAGTAGAAGATAAGGGAGAGTTTATAGGAGCATTCAGAGAAAATGTTATAAGGGTCATCAGTGACTACTCTACAAAGGATATTTCTACAGAATATGATAAAGAGATAGAATCCCTGCAAAAAGAAATGCTGTCCTTAATCGAGGAGAACGCAAAACAAGGAGCTGTAGCAGAAGATTTTGATGATGAATATAAAAGGATATCTGAAGAGATAAATGAGCTGAAAAAGGCAAAACTAAGCCTTGTACAGGAGAAGAAACAGCTAGAGAACTATGGAGAACAACTAAATGAAATGGAGAGTACATTAAAGACTGTAAGACCAGATGTAAGAGACTTTGATGAGGACTTGGTAAGAAGGTTAATTAAGACAATCAAAGTAAATAAAGGTGAGAAATTAGAGATACAGTTTGAATCAGGGATAGTAATGGAACAGATGGTAGACTACTATGATTAGGAATATAGGAGCAGTAACAAGGAATTAGAGAAGGTTACTGCTCTGATAATAAGGAAAATCTGTTAAGATTAAAGTCCTCAGAGGATGCTGAGGATTTTAGTGTTGGCAGATTTATTAAAAGAAAATAATCAGAACAATATTTTTTGTTTGTCAAATTATAGAACTATTAGTTGAGAAATGCTGGAAGATGCTATAGAATGAAGGTAATAAAATAATAAGTTGTTTGGGTGGTAGAATATCAATTTAATAAATATTATATAAAAGTGTAAAGAGGTTATAAAGATGCCAAAATATTTAGATTATCAACTATCAATTGCACAAGAATTTAAAGCATATGAAAATAGAGTCAGATTCTTAATTGATGATGCAAATTGGGCAGAAGAGGGTCGTTATAAAGAAATCATATTAATGAATTATTTAAAAAGAAATTTACCACAAGGTTTTTCTGTAGGCACAGGTTTTGTAAGAAATAATTCAGGAGAAATTACAGGACAAATAGATATTATTATATATGAAAATACATATCCGTTATTTTTTTCAGAAGGTGATTTTATTATATGTAATTCTAACAGCGTAGTTGGAATTATAGAAGTTAAAACAAGAATAAGTCCTAGTGCAATTGTGGATGTAATAAAGAAATCAAATAGCAATGGTGAGATTATTATTGATAAGTCATCCAAGAAAATATTTAATGGTATCTTCTCCTATAATATTGATGGGAATATAGGAATTTATAAAAATAACATAGAAAGACTAGAATTGCAAAACAGTCGTGTTTTACAGCAGGAAGTAATAAGCAATATAGCATTAGGAGATTTCCATATAATGACCTTATTAGATTATTCCGAACATCAAAAGAATTTAAATGGATATTTATCTTATGATGTTTTTAATATGAATTATAATAATAAGGGGTTGGCATTTTCATATTTCTTCTCAAACTTGTTAGATATAGTATACAGACAAAGTGTACATTTCTTTGGGAGATTACCAAAGGAATATGAAAAGATGATATTTCCTATTGATGAAAGTGAAAAGAAGATTGATGAGATTCAAGTAAAAGTAAGTAGCGTATAAGAATAAATACAACTTAAGATTAATAATTAATTCTGCGATCAAATATACTCTAAATATAATTGCTGAAATATTTTTTAATCTCCAAGTGAGAATATGTTCAAGGGTTAGATAAGATAAACGATAAATAGATCTTGACCAAGGGAGAAAGAAGGATAGTGCTGATGATTCAAAAAGAATTATATATAAAGGTTTTGGAATATATACAAGATGAACAGTGGTTAGCTCGGAAATCAGAAATTTTCCAAGAAAGAGATTATAAAATAATAGGTAAAATAATTATCGATTCTTTATTGGAGGATTTACCAGAAATTGATTTTATGCAATTAAAACAGATAATAGGCATATATTTGCGTTATAATCAGGAACAATGTTCAAAAGCCACCTACGATGATATTTGTATTCTAATTTGTAGGGATGTGGCAAAATTAAATACTTATCCGATAGACGAGTATCAGAAAGTTTCGGAAAAATACGGTGATATAAAAACTAAGTATAGTTCTGTCATTGACGAATTAGAGAATAAAATAGTTAATATTGATAGTTTTATAAAAATAAACAAAGAGAATCCACAACTTTGTGGTAGTCTAATAAAAGAACAAAGCAAATTACATGCGAAAAATAATGCAAATAAAAGTATTTTAAAAGATTTGAAAAAAATTGAAGATGAATATCGTGCATTGCTTGATTTGATTCAAGAAAAATATGTTTATAGGGAAATGCTTAATTATGCGAAAGAAAAAATAGAGAAATATTTTGATAATACTATTATAACTGAAGAAGAAGGAACAGTAGATTATTATTTAAGTACAATAGCAATTGAGTTGTCACAAGAAGAGGATAATGAAATAAAAAAAATTAAGACAAATTTTTCAATCTATGATTCTTATTTAGAATCATGGGTTAATGCAACAAAATCGATATATAAACCTTTTTATATGGTTAAAATGCGTAAGTTTCATGATGACATCAAAGTGTTTTATACTCAAGGATATAATGGAGAATATAGGGATAAGATAGATGAATTAGTAGAAGTGTGTAAAGAAAAAACAGCAGGAATTTTAGATAGTGATGAGTGGATTACTTTACAGACGCAGAATGTACCTCGATATATTCAAGAGTTAAAGCGATACATCAATGATTACAATGTATTGGATTACATAAAAGAGAATGTCAATACTCTATATTGCTTACAAGAGCGTAAAGATATTTTGCAAGAAATTATTGAATCATTTGAAAACCAAAAATACATGATATTTAGTAATTTAATCGTTGTTCAAATTGAAGGTCTTTTCTATGATATGTTTATAGATGCAAATATCCAAAATCGTTTGGATGGTCAGTTTGATTTATTTGAAAAAGATGACTTAAAAAGTAAGATTGAAAAAAATGATTCTGATATGGGTATAGAAGAGGCGGCACTATATTTTAAATTTTATTTTAATAATTTAATTCGTAATAAAATTGCCCACGGAAGAAATTATTTTAAAGAAAATGAATTAGAAAAAGTATCATATGAACTTTTGTTGGATTTACAATATGTAATACATTTATTAAAAAAGCATTCAGGTACAAATGAGGCTATTGAGTATATTCAAAATACTATCCGCTGGCTTAAAGCTTCTTTTAAAGGAGAAAGCACAGACGAAAACATTTATGAAAGATTGTTGAATTCCCTTAATGAAAATGTGATTAGGTATGGACTGGATTCTATAGGATATGTTGACTCGCGTGAAGAGTTATATTGGATATTCAATTCATATTATGAAGACGCATATATGTTCGCAGGAGTAATTGAACAAAGGGATGAGTTGCGAAAATATTTAACATCAGAAGGTTTTTGGAACTATGTATTACATTATATAGAAGGATATGATAATCAAAAAAGCCAACATATAAAATTAAAACCACAGTTTAAATCCAGAGTCAAAGCTATACAAGCATATATTGCTAAAAATAAGAGAGACGTATTACCGTTAATAAGTGAAGTGAGTAAAACATTAGATACTATGCAGAGTGATTAGATTGTCAATAGTCTAAAATTAGTACCTTTTAAAGAATAAGAAAGGAGAGCAGAGAATGAGTAAGAAGATAATGAGTCGAAAAGTAAGAAACTCTTATATTGTTGGATTTATAGTTTCAGTTGTACTTATAATGCTATTTGCTTATGTAATTATTCATAATGCTAATTTGCCATATTATCATCCGGATAAAGACGAAGATATAAGCGTGTTCATTTTTTTTCTTATTGCAGCATTTATTAGTTCTATTATTTCAGTAATATTTATTTATGCTGACTATACTATGACAGATGAAGAAAAACAGAAAAGTGATGAATCTGTTAGAAAGATGTTAGAGGAAAAGCAGGAACCAAAATCAGGTATATATATAGATAATATATCCTATGTTGGAGGACATGATTCAATAAGTACAGAAACAATACAATCTAATGGTATCCTAAGTATTAAAGGTGATTTGTTAATATATTACTCTAATTATAAAAAGTTATTTTCCATACCAATTTCCAAAATTAAATCTGTAACATATGACAAATCAGAAAACATCACTTTAACTAGAATAGCAACTCTTGGTCTTGGAGCATTAGTATTTAAGAAAAAAACATATTATTTATTAATTGAATATATTGCTAAAAATGAGTTAGTTAATTCATTAGTTTTTAGTCCAAAAATAAAGGATGATCGTTTCCTTAACGAGCTTAATGTTGCCCGTAATAAATATGCATATATAACTAAAGGAAATGATTTAAATGAAAAGATTGAAAGCAAAAGTACAGTAGAAAAACTTTCATTATTAAAAGATCTTCTTAGTAAGGATTTGATATCTGATGAGGAATATCAGAAAAAGAAAGACGAAATACTTAATAAATTATAGAGGACATTTCTATTTTAGTGGCACAAAATATTATAATCATCTACCTATAAAGTTAGGCTCTATATACTAGGGATTAAACAAAGATTGTTGTGTAATTTTAAACGCCCACTAAGATCAGGTTATGATAAAAATACTATCTAAATAATAGATAGTATTTCTTTACAAAATTAGGGGAAGCATGGTTCTAATATGGAATAGGAATAGATCCAGTAGCAGCTATTCCTTCAATTATCCTTCTTTTTTTATTGCTGATATTATATGCTTTTATAATTGTTCATAAGGCTAGACATGCTTGATTTAAGATAAGCTATACAGTTACTTCCATGTAAAAGAAGACAGAAAAGAAAGAATTCTGAAATGTAGGAAAAGGCAAAGAAATATATGATTTTTGGTTTTTGGCGTTCTCTGACTTTGTAGGCAATATGGAACAAGGCGAATTGTTGGTAAACTATCTTTGCAATGGTGAGATGAATAGAAAAATGATTGCAACAAAATCTATCTTGGTAAGTTCTAATTAGATTATTTAAAATTGTATCGAATAAAGCCTTTAAGAGTTCAAGTACTTTTGAAGGTTTTATTGCATACAATTTACAAGTATTATAATGCAAATTGCAGGCACTGAATTGTAAAAAAACGGCACAACAATGTCTACAATTTAAGAAATATATTCAACCACCAAGGGGCTACTATCTCCCTACGACATCTTTATTGTACTCTCAAGGCACGTTGAGGTTATCGTGAAGTTAGAAAAGCAATAGAGTGTAGTGATATCAATAGTTTAAGCCGTTGAATATAGATGGCATTCGATGGTTTCTGTATTTTGGGGAGTATATCCACTTAGATTTATAATTTCTGATGCTAAAAAAGAATGGATATAACTGTAATTTCGAATTGTTAAACGAACTTTTGTCCAATATAATATAATAAAATTATAAAGTAGCATCTTGATAAAATAGATATAGAAAAGGAGGCAAATTGAAATGTTAGAAAAGATACCATCAGAAGAGGAACTACAACAAATTATGGGCAAAGAGAAATTCAAAGCATGGACTGAAATTAATAGTTTTATTGAAAAGAATTATAATGTTGAGTCTATGTGGGACAAAGGAGGCAAAACAGGTATTTACGAACTTAAATATCGTAGAGGTGGCAAAACTCTTTGCGCGCTATACCCGCGGGAACTAGGTTTGAAGATTTTAGTGATCTTTGGAAAGGTGGAACGGGAAAAATTTGAGAATTCAAGACAAGAGTTCACCCAGTATATAAGGGATTTTTATGATAACACACATCAATATCATGATGGTAAATGGCTATATTTAGATTATAATAGAGATTTACTTGTTGATGATATTAAAAAGCTCATTTTAATAAAGAAAAAACCTAATAGGAAGTAGGGATAAATGTGATTAATCTAACTAAATGTGGTTATTGTTGTGATTTATGCAAAGCGTATTCACCTAATATATTAAAAAATGACCAGCGGAAAGAACTTTCTGAAATGTGGAAGAGTTGTTATGATCTTGATATTTCTCCTAAAAATATCTACTGTGATGGTTGCCGTTGCCAGAAGACGGAAGCAAAACTTATAGATACTGACTGTCCTGTAAGGAAATGTGACATAAATGAAGAACTTTCTCATTGTGGGGAATGTTCTAATTATCCCTGTGATAAATTTAATCAAAGAAAGGGATTATCAGCAAAAGAAGTTAAAAAAATATTAGGGTCTGATTATGATGATTCCCAATACAATGAGTATTTACTTGCATATGATAACAAGACTAGAATTGATGATTATAAGAGAAAGAGTATAGATTAACTGTATTAGTAGTAATGATTGACATCATGTTCTAGACATGGTATTGATCAATATGGAACTTCTATTTAGAAATATTATCCTACCACCAAGGTGGTAATATCTACTTACAACATCTTTATTGCCACCTCAAGGCATGTTGAGTGCGTGATTCTGATGACGTATTGTGTTTCAGACACGGAAAAATAGGGTTTAGGCACAACATGTAGTAGTTGAAGGGTGATTTCGGGGTCGGAAAACAGTGAAAAAACACCGTTTTTTGATCCTGTTTTTAGGGGTGTTTTATAGATGACATCGAATGATTGGGGTGATGACAAGGTAAAATAGTGATCTTATATTTAGATTGGAGGAAAATGATTTGGAAGAGAGAATTAAAATCTTAATTATTGATGATGATATTGATTTAGGGAGATTACTTGTTAATTGCCTAAGGAAGGAGAATTATCAACCAATCTATGCTGAAAATGGAATTATAGGATTGGAAAAGATGAAAAAAAGTAAATTTCACCTGATTATTTTAGATATAATGTTGCCAGAAGTAGATGGTTTTTCTGTAATAAGAAAAATAAGAGAAGTTAGTAATATTCCAGTTATAATGCTAACTGCCAAAAGTGAAGAAGGAGATAAGGTAAGGGGTCTCAAATTATAGGGGAGCAGAATTATATGTTTTGCTCCATTTTTGATGACAATACAGTTTATAAATTTAATGTATGATATAATTTTTATAATAAAAATAGATTCAAATTGTAAAGAATAAAGCCTTCAAAACATAGAAATTATTTGAGAGTTTGATTGCTTACAATTTGATATAGAAGTATTAGAATATGGCAGGAAAATACTAAGTGATTAAATACCAAAATAATAATGGTGAAGTAGCAAGATTCAAATTGGTCAGTGGAAGATACAAAAACATTAAGAAATTTGAGATTGTATAATCCAGCATTACTAAAAATACCCTGCCACCAAGAAACCAGTGGCTTGATATGACATCATTATTGTACACTTAAGGCATTGTGAAGTGATCGTGAAGTTGGAAAGGTAATATGCGATAGTGATATCAATGATTTTAGGGGGATTAAGGCATTGAATTAATAGATGACATTCAATGCCTTTTCTGTACTTGGGAACCTGTCCATTACAAAATTGAGTTTTCTTGTATTCGAGTATGCTTATGTTAATCTGAAAGTAGGTTATTTCAATTCGAAACTATACACACTTAGAAATATGTGTAGATTGATTTGAGTATATAGCTCTTAAGTCACTATAATTGATTTACAGCTTTCAGGGTAGTAATATTAATCACTTTCAAATTATAAATTTATATTTAATGATAAAATTAGATATAAATTCTAAAACGTTTGTTCCGATGTTAATATGGTACAATTATTATAAATATAAAGCGGAATATGCAATACTTACTGATTTCTTTTCTTGCAAAAATTTACATGCTATAGTAGGATACAACGGTAACATATATTCTTTGAAATTAGTGGGAGGTTTAAAATTTTGAAAGAGCAAGGATTTATGAAAAAAGATTGGATTATATTTAAAAATAAAATTGCTAATTGGCAGGAGGCCTATATGGATAGGCTCAATAAGGAGTACATAGAATTATTAAGTGAAGACGCTAATCCATCAGAAAAGTTTTGGAGACTGGACAAGAGATTAAAGGAAGATAGAAAGAAGACTGGCGTTCAATTAGAAATGAGTCGATCAAATCTTATTTATAACATTACTTCTCTTATAAATGATGGGGCGATTAGTTTTGAAGATCTCGAAGAATTCAGTAATGAGCTGAAGGAAACTGTGCGTGCCTTTATTGAGAGAGAGTTTAGACTATATTAAATTTGAATTGTAATTCAGTAATGTTACTAAAAAAGTATACCTTAGTATAAAGGAGCTAAGATAATGTGGAAATATTTATTCCAAGATCATATATTGGGAAGAGGCTTAGATTATTTCATTAATAGTCTTGTTGAAAATGTATATTTTAAGGGAAATATAATAGGGGCTACAGTATATGGAACTGAAAAATATAAAGTTGAGATTGTAAAAGAGGATGATGAAATAATAGAATTAAGTTGTAACTGTCCGTATGCAGATGATGGAAATAATTGCAAGCATATGGCTGCAGTATTATTTTGTCTGGAGGATAAAGATAGGGCTTTAAAAATAGAAGACATAGAAACAAACATTACTAAATTAGTAAAAGAAGCAGACACTGTGCTAGTTGAAGGTTTTTTAGTTGATATTTTAAAAAATGATGAAAAATTATTAAATAGATTCAAAAGTAGCTTACACTGTGACATCTCACAGGCAGATATGAAGCGTTATAAAAACCAAATAAATAATATTTTTAGAAGATATGCAGGATATCATGACTTTGTTGACTATAAAAATGCTTGTGATTTTATATCAGAAATTGAAGAACTTCTAGATAATGATATACAAGCAATGATAGATAATAATCAATTAAAGGAGGCCTTTGAACTTACTAATTATATATTTATTAAAGTAGGGAACCAAGATATGGATGATTCAGATGGAGGAACTGGACAGGTAGCCAACAGGTGTTTAGAAATATGGCAGGAAATATTAGATAATAGTAGCATTGAACTTAAAAGAAAGATATACAATTGGTTCACTGGGCATTTGAATGGTTCAGTTATAGATTACATGGAGAATTATATAGAAGAGATCATATTTGATGACTTTAAAGAAGATGAATTTATGGAAGAGAAAATTATTTTCCTAGATAATAAGATAAGAGAATATAAAAAAGAAGAAAATTCATGGTCTAATAATTATGGTCTTGGTGAATTGCTACTACGACGTATAAATATTATGGAGGAAATGGAGGTAAGCCAAAACATAATTGAAGATTACTGTAAGGAAAATTTGAAAATTAATAAAGTGAGAGAATATTATATTGATATTTGCATAGATAGAGAAGACTATGATATGGCAATTAAATTACTTAGGGAAGGTAAAGGCAAGGAAAAAGATTGGCCAGGAATTGTACTTGATTATAGTTTGAATTTAAAGAACTTATATAAGAAAACTGGGCAAGATAAGTTGTATAAAGAAGAGCTATGGTTGTTGGTTTTAAACTATAAAGCAGGGGATTTAGAATTATATAAAGAGTTAAAATCAATTTATACAGATAAAGAATGGATGGAAAAGAGGGAAATAGTTTTTACTAAATTATCCCCTTATAGTGGAGTTGATAAACTATATGTGCTAGAGGGATTATATGATAGATTAATTAAGATAGTTATAGATTCTAATGGCTTGTATATGTTAATAGAGTATGAAGAAATTTTAAAAGATATTTATCCCAAAGAACTTCTTGATAAATATGAAAATACAGTAAAGTCTATGGCAACGAATACCTCTGGCAGGGGATATTATAGAGAGATGGTATCTATTTTAAGGAGAATGAAGAAATACCCAAAAGGTAAGGAAAAGGTATCGGAAATTGCAAGTGAATGGAAATCCAAATATAGGAACAGACCTGCAATGATGGATGAACTAAGTAAACTATAGTATACGAAGATTTTTTATTATGGATAGGTTATATTGGATAGGACAGATTTTCTTTAGATATGATATAATAAATATAAGAGGGGCACATAGATAGGTGGGGGAATATAGATGAAAGTATATTTTGATATGAATATATACAATAGAGTATTTGATGATCAAACACAGATAAGAATAAGATTTGAGTCTATGGCAATAGATATTTTATTTGAATTAATCGAAAAGGGAAAATATGAATTAGTTTGGTCGTTTATTTTGGAATATGAAAATAGTAGAAATCCTTTTATAGAGAGGAAACTTAATATTATATCTATTTCTACCTTGTGTAATGATGTAATACAGCCTAATGATAATATTAAACTAATAGCCAAAGATATAGTTATGAAATCAAATACAAAAGGTAAAGATGCTTTACACCTTGCCTCAGCTGTATATGGGGGCTGCAAATATTTTATAACATGTGATGATAAATTTATAAAGGCAGTAGAAAAAAATAGAGATAATTTGAAAGAAATAATCAAAAATATTAAACTATACAATCCTATAGATTTTCTTAGAAAGGAGATGGATATTGATGTTATTGAATGAAAAAAGTAAATTCACAGATAAAGAAATAATAGAAAAGGGTTCTAGAGCATTAATAAAAGAACTAGGATACTCTGGATTTTTACGATTCATACGCCATTCCGAAGGAATAAGTAAAGAAGATTATTTGAAGCTAGAGGATGAAATATTTGATGATATGTCTTTAGATGAAATGTTTGATAATGCAAAAGAACACTGGGAAAATAGATAATAAATTAGTGGTTTATGTAAACCTAGACTTATCACATCCTTATAAAAAAATTAAGAAAAATATAAATAATTAAGTAATGTAAATTGTAAACAACAAAGCCTTTGAATTAATAATTTGAGGGCTTTATTGTTTATAATTTTAATACAAAGATGTCATTATGCATTAGTAGACAAATAAATAGATGCGAATTAAGAAATATATCCTACCACCAAGGGGCTACTATCTACCTACGACATCATTATTGTACTCCCAAGGCACGTTGAGAGTATAATTCTGATGACGCATTGTGGTTCAGAGGGCAAAAAGTAGAACTTGACCACAACATATAGTGGTTTAAGGTCGGTTTTGGAGCAAAAAATGAGTGAAAAAACACCGTTTTTTGACCCCTATTTTTGGGGTGATTTATAGATGACATAAGGGAATTTGAATATAAGTATAGCAGAAAAAGATATAGATAATAAATGATATGCATAAATCAAAAAAATATAAGAGGTGGATCAGTATGGATAACAAACATGATGTTTTAGATAATGGACCTTTCTTTCATGGTACTAAAGCAGAACTTAAAATTGGAGATTTATTAAAACCGCAACACTTATCAAATTACCAAGATAAAAAATCCAACTATATATATTTTACTGCAACATTAAATGCTGCTAAATGGGGTGCTGAATTAGCAGCATCTGAATCAAAGGAAAGAATTTATATTGTAGAACCATTAGGTGATTTTGAAAATGATCCGAACTTAACTGATAAAAGATTTCCTGGAAACCCCACACGTTCTTATAGATCTAAATCTCCTTTGAAAATAATAGCTGAATTAGGATCATGGGAAAGACATTCTGATGAAGAAATAAATAATATGCTTACATCTTTAAAAAAGATACAGGAGGAAGGAAAATATATAATATACGATTAATCCTGGAGGATCCTTTCAACTGGGCGCGATTGCTGAATAAGTAGTTTCAAATGGCTCTTTTTCAAGAAAAAATTAAACCTGAATATTTAGGACGTGTGTTTTCTTTTACAGGAAGCATTATGTCACTGGCTATGCCGCTAGGTTTAATTCTATCAGGAATATTTGCTGATAGAAATGGTGTAAATAATTGGTTTTTAATATCTGGAACCCTAATAGTTGGTATTGCCCTAGTTTGCCCACTTATTCCAGTTATTAAATTGTTAGATGAATAATAAAAAGTAATAAAGGAGTGTTTTGATATGGTAGATAATATTATTCAATTAGTGAGAGAAAAATTATCCTCTTTGTCATATATAGAAGGCATAGTTTTAGGTGGTTCACGTGCTAGAGGTACGCATACGGAGGATTCTGATATAGATATCGGAATCTATTACAATTCAGAATTATTTGACCTGATAGCGATTAATCAAATTGCTACAGATTTGGATGATGAGAATAGAAGTAATCTCATTGTACCTCCCGGAGCGTGGGGTGATTGGATTAATGGTGGCGGATGGTTAGTTATAAATGGGTATCATGTTGACTTGATTTTACGTGATATAAAACGGGTGGAACAAATAATCAAAGATACTGAGCAGGGAATTGTTACGGCTAATTATCAGACGGGGCATCCCCATGGATATATAAGTACTATGTATCGAGGAGAATTAGCGATTAGCAAAATACTATATGCCAAGAATGAAAGCTTATGCGAATTTAAAAAACTGGCAGAAACTTACCCCGCTGCCTTGCGGAAAAGTTTAGTTGACTTTTTTATATTTGAAGCAGAGTTCTCTTTAATGTTTGCTAAGGACAATATAGACAAAGACGATTTATCCTATGTTTGTGGACATTGCTTTCGAAGTATATCTTGTTTAAATCAGGTCTTATTTGCGGTGAATAGAGAATACTGTATAAATGAGAAAAAGGCTGTTAGGATGATTGAAGATTTTAAAATCAAGCCAAGCAATTACAAGGAAAGGGTGGATAAGGTTATTTCCTTAATGTCAACTGACGCAGATTGTACAAGAAAAGGAATAGATATACTTGAAGGATTAATCAATGAGGTAGAAAGCCTAAAAGGAGTGAGTATTTTATGACTGGACCAGATAAGAAGAAACTTTATCCCAATGAAAATATAAAGACTGTTTGTTATATAAGCAATTTGCCTAAAAGATCCAATGTTGAGATTGGGGAATATACCTATTATAGCGATAATAATAAATCTCCTGAGAAATTCTATGATAATATAGAGCACCACTACGAATTCTTGGGGGATAAACTGATAATAGGCAAGTTCTGCGCAATTGCAGAGGGTGTTAAGTTTATCATGAATGGAGCAAATCACAGAATGGATGGAATTACAACCTATCCGTTTAATATATTTGGTTGTGGGTGGGAAAAGATAACACCTACAATAGAGCAACTTCCTTTCAAGGGTGATACAGTAATCGGCAACGATGTTTGGATAGGGCAATATGTTACTATCATGCCGGGTGTTAAAATTGGTGATGGTGCTATTATTGCTGCTAACTCAACTGTAGTAAAAAGTATTGAATCTTATGCAATATATGGTGGTAACCCAGCCAAATTTATCAAGAAACGGTTTAGTGATGAAAAGACTC
>ENA-UOOE01001994-UOOE01001994.1-fermentation-metagenome-genome-assembly--contig:-NODE-1994-length-15625-cov-4.653886_pt1 | contig 15625 bp, 13 predicted proteins | sample MGYA00245776_ERZ724021 | MGnify/ENA primary metagenome ERZ724021 (study PRJEB28704, sample SAMN03018321) | fermentation metagenome | biome: anthropogenic terrestrial biome; feature: soil; material... | reverse complement strand
TCTTGAAATCCACCGTGAGCTGAGAGCCTATCTGCAAATCCGCAAGGGATGTGATACTGGTTGTCTTGGTAAAAACATAAATCATGGATGATGCCGTATAGGCTGGCTTAATCAGGAATTTCGTCACGCCAAAAGCGGCTGCGGCCCCTGCAAGAAGGCAGACCAGAAGCAGCCATATTTTATGGCCCAATACTGAGAATACTTCACGCAGGTTAATCTCTGTCTTTTCTTCATCCTGTGCTTTTTGTGTTTCCAAAAGGCTTCCTCCGCATTCTTTATTAAGCATCAGTCTACAGCCCTTTATCTCGTCGTACCCAATGACTGGCTCAGGCGATAAAGGAATCTGCCAGACAAAAAGTTTTACCTCCCCATTTTACCACAAAAATTGCCAATGTCGATATGTAATCGTCAAAAAATCGAATATATTTTCCCATTTTGTAACTGATTTATTTCAAAAAGTTCTATTTTTCAACAAATATCAGCTGTATATTTCCACTGATTCTTCTCCATGGTAAAAACGTCACCGCCCTTCCTTCCGAGAACCGGAAAGCAAAGCGGGGACGGCTGACTGATATCAATATTTTTTTATCCAACATGCCAGATCCCGTCGGCATACTGACGGACGGTCCGGTCACTGCTGAACGGCCCTGCGGCAGCTATATTTAACAGGCACTTCCGTGCAAAAGCATCGCGGTCCGCATAATCACGGTTGGCACGGAGTCGTGCATCACAGTATGGCAGAAAATCGAGCAGAAGGTAATAATAATCCGCCTGGCACCAAGTACGTTCCAAAAGGGAACGATAAATTTCCCGGAAAACGCCGGTTCCATCGTCTGAAAAGGTCCCATCAACAAGGGTATCGACAACTCGCCTGATTCTCGGTTCTTTCCGGTAGAGTTCTTTGGGATTATACGTATCTTTGATTTTTGCAAGGTCCTCTACATGTGCACCAAAGATATAATTATTTTCCATGCCTGCATTCTGCACAATCTCGATATTTGCGCCATCGTAGGTGCCAAGCGTTACAGCGCCGTTCATTTGCAGCTTCATATTGCTCGTCCCGGAAGCCTCAGTGCCTGCCGTGCTGATCTGCTCACTGATATCGGCAGCCGGAATCAGCTTTTCAGCATAGGAAACATTGTAGTCAGAAACAAAGACGACCTGCATTTTCTGGTTGACAGCGCCGTCGTAATTGACAGCATCCGCAACACAGTTGATAAACTTGATGATGCCCTTGGCAATACGGTAGCCGGGTGCGGCCTTTGCCCCAAAAATATATGTTGTAGGATAAAAGTTCTGGATGCGTCCTTCCTTAAGGCCGTAGGCAGTGTCGAGAATTGCAAAGGCATTGAGCAGCTGGCGTTTGTATTCATGCAGGCGTTTTACCTGCATGTCGAAAATGTTGTCCGTACGAAGGCAGAAGTTTTCTTTCCGGTTTACATAGTCAGCAAGTTGATTTTTTTTCTCCCTTTTAATGTCCAGAAAACGCTTTCTGGAAGCCGGATCATCCACATAGGGCTTCAGCCTTGCAATCTGAGAAAAATCCGTAATCCAGCCATCTCCGATGCGCTCCGTAATGAACGCGGCAAGCTCACGGTTGCACAGGGCAAGCCAGCGGCGCTGTGTAACGCCATTGGTCTTGTTGCTGAAACGTTCCGGATACAGAGCATACCACTCCGGCAGTGTGCTGTGCTCCAAAATCTCCGTATGGATTTTTGCCACTCCGTTAACGGAATGGGTTGAATAGACCGCCATGCGTGCCATATAGACCTTACCGCCGGAAATAATATCATACTTTGATGAATCGGCTATTTTCCGCTCCGCCAGTTCCCGGGAAAGACGGTTCTGGAGCATGACAACATAAGGGTAAACATCCGGCAGCACACTCTGGAACAGGCGCAGGTCCCACTTTTCCAGTGCTTCGGCCATAACAGTATGGCAGGTGTAAGCAAATGTTTTCTGAACAACAGGAAAGGCCTGCTCAAAAGTCAAATGCCCCTTCATCATCAGCAGGCGCAGAAGCTCAGGGATTGAAACGGTCGGATGCGTGTCATTCAGCTGAATGGCATAGCAATCCGGAAATTTTTCGTAATCATTGCCATTCTGTTCTGTAAAGTGCCGGAAGATTGTCTGAAGGGATGCGCTGGAGAAGAAATACTGCTGTTTCAGGCGCAGGCGCTTTCCCTCCTCGGTGCTGTCATTCGGGTACAGGACGGCAGAAATGCTTTCCGCCAAAGTCTTTTCCTGCATGGCTGCCGTATATTTCTGCTCGTCGAAAAGCTCAAAACAGAATGGGTGAACCGCTTCCGCTTGCCAGAGGCGGAGCGTGTTGACTGTCTTTCCCCCATAACCAATCACAGGCATATCATACGGGACAGCATAGACGTTCTGGTCGCCCAGAACGACAAGTACTTTTTCATCTTCCCGGCGCACGCTCCACGGATCACCCCAGGCAAGCCAGTCATCCGCTTCTTCGTGCTGAAAGCCGTTGCGGAAGCTCTGCTTAAAAAGGCCGTAGCGGTAACGGATTCCAAAGCCCATAAGCGGGATATCCTGTGTTGCAGCGCTGTCGAGGAAGCAGGCGGCAAGACGTCCAAGGCCGCCGTTTCCAAGGGCATCATCTTCAACATCCTCAAAAAGGTTTGCCTTCCGTCCAATATCTTTCAGAAAAGTCTCTGTCTCCTCCAAGAGGCCAAGGTTCATCAGATTGCTGTAAATAACGCGGCCAAGCAGGAATTCTGCCGAAAAATAACAAGCGACCTTCCCTTTTTTCGGCTTCTGCCATGCCTCGCGGCATACATCCATCGCGGCGTGAGAAACAGCGTGGTAAAGTTGTTTCGCATCAGCGGAAGAAGGCTCAACATGTTCGTCCTGCAAAAGCCTGTTCCGGATTGCTTCCTGAAATGACATGTCTGCTCCTTTCTATGCTTCCGTGCGCTTTTTTGCTGGTTTCGGGAGCCGGTCATAAAGTTCCGTAAGTGCACGGATCTCCCCGGCAAGGTTTCCGGTCAGTTCACCAGGGACCAGCCGCCAAACCCAGTTGCCGCCAATTGTCGAAGGGAAGTTCATCCGCGCCTCGTCTCCGAGGCCAAGAAAATCCTGCATCTGATAAACAGCCGTATTGGCCGCACTGGCAAATCCCGCGCGGATGCAGGCCCGCGGAAGATCCCTGCTGCGCCGTACGGCAAGGTAATCCCTTGCAAATCGGAGAGACTTCTGTGTCTGATGAGCAAAGAATCCTTTCAGCGTCTCATTGTCGTGTGTACCACCATAGACAACACAGTTTTTTTCATAGTGACCTGGCAGATTCAGGTTATCCGGCCTGTTATTAAACGCGAACTCCAGAATTTTCATGCCGGGAAAACCGGCCTGTTCCCGCAGCTCTGTTACAGCAGGGACAACACAGCCAAGGTCCTCGGCAATAATTTTCCTGCCGCCCATCGCTTCACCGATAGCAGCAACCAGAGGCCTGCCGGGGCCTTTCTTCCACTCGCCTGTTTCGGCCGTGTCGCTGCCATAAGGGATATTATAGTACCGCACAATGCCAATAAAATGGTCAATCCGTGTGATGTCATACAAATCTGCAGAGCATCTCATGCGCTTTTTCCACCAGAGAAAGCCGTCCCGGGCCATTGCATCCCATGCATAAATTGGGTTTCCCCATAACTGCCCAGTCCTGCTGAACTGGTCCGGCGGTACACCGGCAACATCAGTCGGGCATTTTGAACTGTCCAGTTTAAAAAGCGATGGGTGAAGCCATACATCGGCAGAGTCCAGCGAAACATAGATAGGGATGTCCCCAATGATTTCAATTCCTTTTTTGTTGGCATACTGCTTCAGCGCATGCCATTGACGGTAAAACTCATACTGACAGAACTTCCAGAAAAGGATGTCATCCTGATACAGCTTTTTGCAGGAATCCAGCGTCTGCGGTTCCGCCATGCGGATTTCCTCCGGCCAATCCTGCCAGGATGAAAAGCCGTTATGCGATTTTACAGCCATATAAAGGCTGTAGTCATCTAGCCAAACAGCGTCATCCTCGGCGCAGAATCGGGTAAAGTCCGGTTCACCGGCAATCTTGCTGTTTCGGTATGCTTTCCGCAAAACCCGGAAGCGGTTTTTGTATATATTTGCATAATTTACCTTTGCGGCATCGGTTCCCCAGTCAATCCCTGAATAGTTCGCCGTTTGCAGGAGCCCATCCCTTGCAAGAATGTCAAAGTCAATAAAGTACGGGTTTCCCGCAAATGCGGAAAAGCTCTGGTATGGGCTGTCACCATAGCTGGTAGGGCCAAGCGGAAGAACCTGCCAGTAGCTCTGGCCGGCTTCCTCCAGAAAATCGACAAACCGGTACGCTTCTTCTCCAAACGTCCCGATTCCATACGGTGACGGCAGACTCGTGACCGGCAGCAGAATGCCGGCCCCACGTTTCAGAGGCGCCTGTTTTTTCAGCGGCTCCACAATTTTTCTCTCCTTTACCTATTAGCATTTCAGCCTTTCACAGCGCCTGTGACAACGCCCCTGATAATATATTTCTGACAAGCAACATAAAAAACGATGATTGGAATAATGGCAAGAATCAGCATGGCCATCATGGCGCCCATATCAATGCTCCCATAGCCGCCCTGCAAATACTGAATTGCAATGGGGATAGTCGGGTAGTCCTTGCCCATGACCAGGTACGGCATGAGGTAGTCATTCCAAATCCACATGGTATTTAAAATTGCGACAGTCGTTACCGTCGGCTTCATCACAGGGAAAACAATCCGGAAAAAGCATTGGAGTGGTGAGCAGCCGTCAATGATTGCAGCTTCTTCAATGCTGACAGGGATTCCCTTGATGAACCCGGAGAACATAAACACTGACATGCCTGCGCCAAAGCCAAGGTAAAGAACCAGGATGCCAAGCGGATTATCCAGATGCAGGGCATTTGCTACTTTTGTCATGGAGTACATGACCATCTGGAAGGGGATAACCATAGAAAAGACAAAAAGGTAATACAGGGTGTTGCTGTAGTGGCTTTTTGTGCGGGTAATAAACCATGCAGTCATGGAAGTGAAAAGGACGATAATTGCAACACCAGCCACCGTGATGAATACAGAACGGCCGAATGCATTCCAAAAATGGATTTTCTGAACGCCGTTCCAGTAGTTCTTCAGCTCGACAAAGGTTTTGGGCTGGATGCCTGCCGCGCCAAGGTCCTGCTTAGAAAATGTGGGAAAAACAAACGGCTGATCTGAAATAAAGAGCTTGCCTTTAAAGGAATTCATCAGCACAATCAGAATCGGTGCAATGTAAAGGAAGGAAAGGAAAATCAGAATGATTGTAATAATGGTATTGGATATTTTCCTCTGTTTCCGCATCAGGCTTCAACCTCCCTGCTTCTTGTCAGGCGAAGCTGAACTATTGCAATCACAGCCAGAATTACGGCAAAAATGACAGCCTTTGCCTGCCCGACGCCTTCATAGCCGGGACGGTTGTAAAAAGTCTTGTAAATATCAAGCGCAACCAGTGCGGAATCATCGCCCGGCGCACCATTTGTCAGGGACAGGTTCTGGTCGAACAGTTTAAAGGAATTTGTCAGCGTCATGAACATGCAGATTGTAATAGACGGCATAACCATTGGAATCTTGATATGAATCAGCGTCTGCCATGGAGAGGCACCGTCAATCACGGCCGCCTCAATTAAATCCGGGCTGATACTCTGAAGGCCCGCAATGTAAATTACCATCATATAGCCTGTCATTTGCCAACACATTAGAATAATCAGGCCGATAATACCATATTTCCCGTCACTTGTCAGCGTAAGGCTATATTTTGCAAGGATTCCGTTGAAAATAAGCTGCCAGATATAGCCGAGGACAATGCCGCCGATCAGGTTCGGCATAAAGAACACTGTGCGGAAAAAATTCGTGCCACGCATTTTTCTTGTAAGCAGGAGGGCAAAAAGGAAGGCCAGCAGATTGATAAGCACAACGCATGCGACTGTGAAAACAGCCGTGCGGAGAAGCGCCGGAAGAAAAGTATCGTCTCCTGAAAACGCTTTGATGTAATTGCTGAAACCCACAAAGTGCGCATCCATGACCGTAGTAAACTTGGCAAACGAGAGGCCGAACCCGAGGATAAACGGTATCAGGAAAGCAATGATAAAACAAATTAAAGTCGGCAGCGTAAAGACCGCCCAGTATCTGCGCAAATTTTTCTGCATAAGGAAAAGCCCTCCTCTTTTTTGTTTTCAAGGCCGGCAGCTCCCGCAAAACAGCAGAACAGTGGGTGCCGTTCCGCGCGGCGCCCACTGTCTTGGAAGCCGGCAGTCAAGTGCCAAGCTTAGCTTTATTTTGAGGAGGCAGCAGCTTCTGTCTTCCAGGTGGAAACAACGTCACTCTTTACCTGATCCCATGCCTTTTGGCCCTGTGCATACGCAAGCAGGTCAGCACCGAACTTGTTCTTGAAATTCTGGCTTGGGAAGCAGGTGAAATCCCACGGAACCGTTTTAATGCCCGATTTGTTCTGCCAGTTTGTCACTTCCGTAGCAAGCGGATCGTCAGGAGCTTTGCCTTTGAAGGTATCATAAGGGGCGATAAAGCCGAGGCCGTCATTGCCGGATTTTGTCACATAATCCATTCCTTCGCCAACATAAAGCCATTTCAGGAAATCGAGGGAAGCCTTCTGGTCATCTGCGGTAGCTTTGGAGTTGATGCAGGCGAAGTTTTCTGTACCGATGCAGAGGCCCTGGCTTTCTTCACCGGAATGGCCGGTGTAAACGGGCATCATCTTAATGTCATCTTTCCCGACGACATTGCCGTCAACCTTGCTGATACTGGACCAAACCCAGTTGCCGTTCTGGATCATTGCGCACTGTCCAAGTGCAAATTCACCGGTGGAGTCATCAACGCTCTTGCTGCCAAGCATTGTCTTCGCGGTGACGGAATTGTTAAGGTACAGGTCGAAAATATTCTTGTACTCGTCGGAATATTTAAAAGTAATTTCCTTCACGTCTTTTGTAATGTCCGTATTATTTTCCTGAAGCTCATAGGTAATCGGGATGTTGGCCAGATGAGTCTGCCAGCGCCAGTCCTCGCCGCTCTTCAGTGAAGTGCTGCCAAAAACGCCCTTGATGCCGAGCTGAGACTTCTTGGCAGTCATGTCTTCCACAACTTCTTTGAGTTTCGCAAAATTGTTGATTTGGTCCATGCTGGTTGCCTTAGCGCCGGAAAGCTTAAAATACTTCTGCATAATTGCATTGTTGTAGATAATGCCATAGCCTTCTACGGCAAGCGGCACACCCACGATTTTGCTGCCGTCTTTCAGGGCAAGGTTTTTATCTGTCAGGTGGCTGGTAATATCCGCATTAGTCAGGTCTGCACAGTAGCTGCCCCATGTCTTGTAGCCCACAGGGCCATTGCAGATAAAGATGGTGGGGGCATCGTTCTTGGCCATTTCGGATTTCAGCGTCTGCTCATAAGTTCCGGAGGCAGCGGTGACGACCTTGACCTGCGTGCCTGTTTTTGCCGTGTATGCTTTTGCTATCGCGTTAAATGCGTCTCCCTGTTCAGGTTTGAAATTCAGATAATACACCTGCCCTTTGCCTGCAGAGGCCCCTCCGGAAGACGCTGTTGCAGAACTGGATTCGGTTGAGGGGTTGCAGCCCGTGAAGGATGCAGCGACCATAGAAGCTGCAAGAACACCGGCTGCAATTTTACTGATGCTTTTTTCATGATGAAAACGACTCCCTTTCTCTCATGTATTTAGCACTCTTTTCAATATGTCCGTATTTCATCTTTTTATTTTCTTCATAAGTTCCGAAAACGTTTTCGTATTTATCCCTATCATAGCGTTCATTTTGAAAAAAAGCAAGAGCTTTTTAAAAAAAGATTTCAATAGCTTTTAAATTTTCCACAATTTTTTGGTTAATATTTTAGCAAAAAATAATCGCATTTCTATGAAAAAGCTCCTGAAATATTCATACAGCATTTTTCAGAAGCCTTTGAAGCACTTGAATCCAACAAAAAGCGCTTGAAAATTGCCTTTTTAAACTTGATTCGGAGATGCGCACGATCCTCCGGTAACGATTTCAGTCGGAAAAACAATATGGCGGTTTTTTTTGCTGCCATTCATCAAGTCTATCAGGACTTTAACCGTTTGCCTGGCAATCTCTCCCTTTGGCTGACGTACTGTACAAATAGAAGGCTCATAATATTTTGCCATTTCCGAGCCATCAAACCCCATAACGGAAACGTCTTTTGGCACACTGAGGCCCGCATTGAAGATTGCCTTGCAGGAACCGACCGCAAGCTGATCCGCAATGCAGAAGATTGCCGTTGGCCTGCGGCCTTCCTGCAAAAGTTCACAGGTTGCATCATAACCACGCTGCATGGTGAACAGCCCGCAAAAACGGACAAGCGCCGGATCAAAGCGGATGCTGTGCCGGTCCAGCGCGGACCGATAGCCGCGAAAACGTTGTCCGGAAACCCCGGAAGTATCGTTTTCAATCCCCCCAAGCAGCGCAATATCCTTGTGGCCGATGGAGCATAGGTAGTTCACCGCATCATAGGCTGCCTTGCGGTCATCAACATGGACGCTGGAAAACTCGCTTTGGTCAATGCCATACAGAGATGTCGTACAAAAAACGGTAGGAACCGGCAGCCTGTGAAGCTCTTCGATGCTGTGGATATAGTAGCCGCCGCAGATAATCAGCCCCTCCAGGCGCTTTTCCATCACAAGCTGAACTGCGGTATCCACCCCGCTGACACCATTCGTTACACGGTGTGGAATCAGGGCATACCCGTACTTGTTGATTTCCGCTTCAACAATATCAGAAAGGTCCGTAATAAAAGGCGTTGCTGAACCTTCCATCAGGAAACCTACTGCTTTATTATGCGCCTTTTTTAGGTTCCTCGCTGCATTGTTTGGCTGGTAAGAGCTTTTTTCAATGATTTTTTGCACTTTTTCTCTGGTTGTTCTGCTGACATCGGGATAACCGTTTATCACACGGGATACCGTTGTGACAGAAACTCCGGCTATTTTTGCAATATCCCGAATACTGAGTGGTGCCATCCTGTTAAATTCCCCCCATGTGTCAAAAAGAGGTTAAAATTATCATCCCGGTAACGTTTTCCCTTTGTCCGTTATGGTAGCACTTTAAAAAAATATAGTCAATCTGTATAGATAAGGAAAGCCATACTGTTCCTTACCTTATGGAGCCAAATCAGTATGGCTGTGAAGGCCGGGGCTTTTTAAAATTGGTGGGCCATCTAGGTCTCGAACCCAGTACCAACCGGTTATGAGCCGGTAATTAAAATGCCAGCAACCCGAATAAGGCCTGCGTTTGTGGAAAGTCCTGACTTGCATCTGACTTGTATACCTATTCTGTACATGCTATTCCTGCGGATAAAAATCGTCCCGCTGATTTCTCAGCAGATTTGTGAAAAATGGCTGAAAAATGGCAATATGATTCTATTTCTTCCATTTCCATGCGATATATTCTTGCAGCATTTCACTCACTGGCATTTCATATTTTTCAGCGGTCTCGGCAATAACTTTTTTCATGATCGGGAAACCGGTCCCGAACAGATCTGAAATCTCCCGCAGGCGATGGTCAAGGTGCTTCATGTCGAGTATTGTCATATTGATCCCTCCTGGAATTATTATACTGCAAAAAAACAATTTTCGTAGTAAGTATACATCACAAATAAAAATAAGGCTTACCGGAAACCAATCCGATGGGTTCAAAGAAAAAGTCACACAATTCACGGCGTGCCTGTTTGAAGTAGCATGGACAGCCCGTCCCTCACATATAATGTGATAACTTTTAAATTATCGCGGACTGATTCGGACGGTTGGAGGGACCATGCAAAAATATGATTAATTTAGGGAGCATAGAAAAATCGGTTAATATTCCTATTGAATTGTATGAGTCCACACTAGGGAAATACTTCATTGGATATGCGGACGAATTGAGTATCAAAAATGGTACAAGTGCGTGGGCAATGTTATACAATCCCCGGCGATCAGGCGTCAACCTGCATGTTAATGTTTGGACTGTAACAGATATATCAAATAATCCATTCCGCGCCCAGTTTTGGTTTAATTCAGATCCGCCTGGAAATGCTTCGGAATCTTCACTTGTAACTCCATCCAATATGGCCTTTCGCCCTACTCCTCAGCCACAGATACGCCTTCTGAAGGCTTCCAATGCGAATGGAGGACCTGAAGGTGGGGTAAAAGCGTTTGTCCGCAGAGGCGAACCAGGAACCACTGTCGTGGAAGTGGAAAATGGAAAACTGATTTTTCCACCCGGAGGCTCTTTTTTAGTGTTTGTCACCCTGACGGACTCTGCTTGCGTTTCCGGAGCCGCCCGAATAGCATTTGGGTGGTGGGAAGAAAGAATCCGATAGGGTTCACCCGAAAATTTCCCGCCAGCCGCCAATAAGGCCAGCGGGGAAAATATTTTACCTATGCTGTTTTCAGAGCCTACACTGTACCCGCGGTGTCAGACGTAGCCGTCCGCTTTTCGCTCTGTTTTGTTTGCAAACTTGCGAGCCTGCTCTTGCTCTTCTGTAAATTTCAAGTTTTTTTACCTCTTTTTTTAGATTTGAGCATAGTGTGTTCTACTTAAAGTAGTATTTCAACGTCATTAAGTAGATTGCTCTTTGAAATTATATTGATTTTTTCTACTTTTAATGTATAATGAGAAAGAATTATAAATGCAAGTGGGGAAATTCAAATGAGTATCGCCAACAACATTAAACATCTAAGGGAATCCCATGGAATGTCTCAAGCAGAGTTTGGAAATATTGCTGGTGTAACCGATAAGGCAGTTTCCACATGGGAAACTGGGAAGAAAGAGCCGCGCATGGGCGCTATTCAAAAGATTGCAGATTATTTTGGCATTAAGAAAAGTAATATTATTGATGAACGGGATTCTAATGTTTCAGAAATTCCCGCCGGTTTTGAACCTCTTCCGAAAATGGTAAAAATTCCGCTTATCAGCGAAATTGCCCGCGGCACACCAATTCTGGCAGAGCAAAACATTGCTGATTACATAAATTGCCCGGAAGCATGTAAAGCCACATTTGCCCTACGCTGTCACGGTAACAGTATGGCAGGTGCTGAAATTCATGATGGCGATATTATATTTATCCGGCAGCAACCTGATGTAGAAAATGGTCAGATCGCCGCCGTTCAGATTGATGATGATTGCTGTAACGCAATATTAAAACGGTTTTACCGGAATGGAGACACGGTCATACTGATGGCAGAAAATTCTGACTTTCCGCCGCTAACCTTTCAAAGAGAAGAAATCAGCAAAATTCACATTGCAGGCCGTGCAGTGTATCATCTCAGCAAAATAAAATAAAATTTGCTGCCCTCTCCTGCGCCAACAGGAAAGAGCAGCAATAAATGGAAAATTTCGGATGAAATCTCCAGATGTACATTATAATGTTATAAAATCGTTTGTCAAGAAAAAGAGAGGAGAAAACATATGAAAACAACAAAGCTTGTTTCCAGCATAGTTTCTATTGTTATAGGAGCAGCTGGAATTTGTTATGAACTTGCAACTCATGTACAGCAATTAAGTGGAAGATCCTGTTGGCTTGTGGAAATTCTAATGATTGTCGCTGGAATTATCGGCATTGTAGCGCTTGCATCAAAGCCTTGGACGATCGTAGCGACAGTAATTTATGCTGCTGCAGGAATTTTTGGAATCATAAAGAGCTTTAAGTACTCAGGCCTGCTGGTTGAGAGCATAGTCAGTTTGGTCGTTGCAGTTATTTTCCTGATCTCAATTTTTATGCAAAATTATGGCGAGCCGGATGCAACCCCTGCACCGAAACAGTAATTAAATAAAAAATCCGCTCCATCCGGCTGGAACCAGACAGAGCGGTTTACCATCAGCAGAACTGACAGTACACGTATTACACGCAATGATATTGTACTCGTTCAGCCCTCTAAAATCAATAGGAGGGCTATAATTATGCCTAAAAAGCGGGATTCAAAACGTGAGGATAGCCGTATTGCAGTACAAGTGTATCTCAGCGTAGTTTATGGCCAGACACAAAAAGAGGCAAATGGAAAGGCCCTGCAAGTCAAACTATCCATGCTGATTCCGAATATCACTCCGCACTGGCTTCGGCATACCTTTTTTCAAATATTTGCATGTTTTTCCGTGTTATTATATTAAATAGAAAAAAAATAAAGAGCCGCATGAAATACTGAAAAATCCAGTATTCATGCGGCTTTTCGTGTGGTGGGCCATCTAGGTCTCGAACCCAGCACCAACCGGTTATGAGCCGGTAGCTCTAACCAACTGAGCTAATGGCCCGTCCTGGTTTTTGGTAGCTTTTTTAGTATATCACACGGCTTAGAAAAGCGCAATCCCATCCTGCACAAATGTGAATGAAACCGGAAAAATATTCCGATAATATCTTTCAGAAATGGAAGGAGGCAAAAGCATGGACAATCAGAAATCAAATAGGACCGCATCTATTGCAGCAGTTGCATTTTTTGCGTGCGTCTGCATCGCAGGGTATATCTGGATTCTGTCTGTTATCTGCCCGGCGGAAACAGCGGCAGCTTTCCACCAATCCAGCTCCTCACCGGTTGTGTTCTCCGCTTCTTCCCCCGCCCCATCCACTGCAAAAGTTTTGAAAACGGAAATTTCATCCGGGCAATCTGCGCATGCGCGTGAACTTGTCGTCGTCAACCAGGACAACCCGGTTCCTTCATGGTATGCCCTGAACCTTACGGACGCATTCGGCGTTAAAATGGATGCGGAAGCAGCGGCTGCGTTTACGGAAATGCGCACACAGGCCTCCAAAGACGAGGTAACTCTCTGGATATCCTCCGCCTATCGCAGCAATGAATTGCAAAACAAGCTTTTCCAACAGGAAGTGGAAAATTTTACGAAGACTTGTCCAACGTATGCAGAGGCCGTGGCTTCAGCAGAACACTCTGTGGCAAAGCCGGGTTACAGCGAACATGAAACCGGACTGGCACTGGACCTAAATGGCGTGCGCAGTGATTTTGACAGCACCCCGGCTTTCCGCTGGCTGAGCCTCCATGCACAGGACTATGGTTTTATCCTGCGGTACCCAAAAAACAAAGAGGAAATTACAAAAATCGAGTATGAGCCCTGGCACTACCGCTACGTCGGTATCGAAAATGCAAAGGCCATAAAAAAATCCGGCTTGTGTCTTGAAGAGTATGCTGCACAGAAAACGGACACCATTCATTGATTATCCCCCGTAATATTGGTATAATGAAGTGATTAAGCAATCAGGAGGGGTATTCATGACGCAAAAAGTCAGGACACGGTTTGCTCCCAGTCCGACAGGCATTATGCATGTCGGCAACCTGCGGACGGCACTGTTTGAATACTTGATCGCAAAGTCGAACGGCGGAGATTTCATTCTCCGTATTGAGGACACCGACCAGGAACGCTATGTTGAAGGTGCTGTGGATATTATTTATAAAACGCTTCGTGCAGTCGGCCTGAAGCACGATGAGGGACCAGACATCGGCGGGCCATTCCGTCCATACATTCAAAGCCAACGGAAAGAAATTTATAAAAAGTACGCAGAGCAACTCGTGCATGAAGGGAAAGCATACTATTGCTTCTGCTCAAAGGAACGCCTTGATGCGCTTCACGAAAGCAAAAGCGAAAATGGCGGCGGCTATGACCGGCACTGCCGCAACCTGTCACCGGAAGAAGTGCAGCGCCTGCTTGCATCCGGTACACCGCATGTAATCCGCCAGAAGATGCCGACAGAAGGTTCTACAACGTTTCAGGACGTCGTCTATGGGCCAATCACCATTGAGAATAAGGAACTTGAAGACCAGATTCTGCTGAAGTCCGACGGTTTCCCGACTTATAACTTTGCAAACGTGATTGATGACCATTTGATGGAAATCACCCATGTCGTGCGCGGCTGCGAATATCTGACCTCCACACCGAAGTATAATCTGCTTTATGAAGCTTTTGGCTGGAAAGTCCCGACCTATATTCATTTGCCGCTCATCATGGGCAAAAATCCGGACGGTTCCATCTCGAAGCTTTCAAAGCGCCATGGTTCTACCAGTTTTGCCGATCTTGTAAAGGAAGGCTACCTGCCGGAAGCTATTATCAACTACATTGCCCTGCTCGGCTGGTGCCCAAAGGACAACCAAGAAATTTTCACACTGGATGAGCTGGTGAAAAGCTTTTCGATTGACAGGATTAGTAAATCGCCTGCCGTATTCGACTACGACAAGCTGCTCTGGTTCAACGGTGAATATCTCCGTGCAATGCCGCCGGAAGAATTTACCCGCCGGGCGATGCCATATTACCGCGAGGTTCTCCCGCAGGGTGAGCGCCCGTGGGATGTTATGACTTCCGTGCTGCAAAAGCGTGTTTCAAAGTTCACGGATATTCCTGACATGACTGCATTTCTGCGGGAACTTCCGAATTATTCCTCAGAGCTGTTTATCAATAAGAAAAGCAAGACAACGCTGGAAAACTCTGTGGAAATGCTGAACGCAGCCATTCCGGCGCTGGAAAATCTGCAAAGCTGGACGCTCAGTGCAATCCATGATGTGATGATGGCACTTGCACAGAATCTTGGAGTTAAAAACGGCACATTGCTCTGGCCGGTCCGAATTGCAGCCGCAGGACAGACGGTAACACCCGGCGGAGCGTTTGAAATTCTCTGTATTCTCGGAAAAGACGAGTCTCTGCGCCGCCTGCGCCTTGGACTCGGGAAGCTTGAAAGCAAGGGGATTGTATCATGAACAGCAAAACAGTTTCACCCGAAAATCCGGAAGGTTCGGGCAACTTTATTCATACCATGATTGAGGAAGACCTTGCGCCCGGCGGACGCTTTGAAGGTCAGGCCGTTCATACCCGCTTTCCCCCTGAGCCGAATGGATACCTGCATATCGGCCATGCAAAGGCTATCTGTGTCGATTTTGGGACAGCGGAAAAATTCGGCGGGCTTTGCAACCTTCGTATGGATGACACAAACCCGACAAAAGAAAACGTCGAATATGTCGACGCCATCAAACGGGATATTAAATGGCTTGGCTTTTCCTGGGGCGACCGTTTTCACTATGCTTCGGATTATTTTCCGAAGATGTACGCGCTTGCGGAAGACCTCATCAGGTGCGGCCTTGCTTATGTCTGTGAGCTGACGCCCGAACAGCTCCATGAATACCGCGGAGACCTGACGCATCCGGCGCGCAGCCCTTACCGCGACCGGCCGGCTGAGGAAAGTCTTGACCTCTTTCACCGCATGAAGGCTGGTGAATTTGAGGACGGACGCATGACGCTCCGCGCAAAGATTGACCTTGCCTCCGGCAATTTCAATCTGCGCGACCCCGTCCTCTACCGCATTAACCATATGCCGCATCACCGTACCGGCACCACATGGTGCATCTACCCCATGTATGATTTTGCACATCCTATTGAAGACGCTCTGGAGGGCATAACCCATTCCCTCTGCTCTCTTGAGTTTGAGGATCACCGGCCGCTTTACGACTGGGTAATCAGCCATGTCAACTTGCCCTCGAAACCACGGCAGATTGAATTTGCCCGCCTTAATATCAACAACACTGTCATGAGCAAGCGCAAGCTGCGTGACCTTGTGGA
>ENA-UOOE01001992-UOOE01001992.1-fermentation-metagenome-genome-assembly--contig:-NODE-1992-length-15630-cov-14.955827_pt1 | contig 15630 bp, 14 predicted proteins | sample MGYA00245776_ERZ724021 | MGnify/ENA primary metagenome ERZ724021 (study PRJEB28704, sample SAMN03018321) | fermentation metagenome | biome: anthropogenic terrestrial biome; feature: soil... | reverse complement strand
ACACAACCTCGCGATCCGACTTATCTTTCTTAAGCTCCAGAATAATAATCGCACCTGACTGATCGATTGCGAGTAAATCTGTCCGCTAATTGGTTTTCCATTGATGGCAGGGCCACGGCTGTGGGTTTGATTACGTTGGCGAACCTGGCGGGACAGCACTGGGTATGGTGTTGACACCAGCGTTGATTGAAACAATGTCCATTCAATCGATTCAATTGCTATAAGGAGGATTGGCTGCTCTCTCAGCCATTCTGTTTGTCCTGCTGGCGCGTGAAAAACCCGCCACCCCACCCTGCCCGCCCGGTATGGAAGTCCATGCCCTGATGCTTGGCGGTTTAAAAAATGCGCTGAAAAACAAAGCCTTTTAGGTATATTTGCTAATCTCGTTCATTGGCATGGGGATTTTCAACGGTATCACCACTTGGGTCGAAGGTATAATCAGGCCGCGCGGTTTCTCACCCGCCGATGCCGGAACGCTCCTTGTGACGGCTCTTTCTCTCCAACCCTGCTGCTCTTTCGATTGTAATTGACCTTTTAGTCGATTTGTGAGAATTATAACTACAGAGTTTCAGGCAAGCAGAAGAGAAAAAAGTATCTTTTCAATGTGATGGCTATGAAAGAGCCTGAAGATCCTTTTCAAGATCACGTACTGACTTAAAGATAACCCTATTAAATGTTTTATCAATTTCCACCTCATCAAGCCCTTCAAGTTTCTTATCATATATTTCCGATAAAAGGTTCCGCTTTTGCTCAAGGCTATATTCAGAAAAATTTGGGATATACGAAGTCCCGCTAAGATTCTCCGTTATCTCATGATACGTCCTGACAAAGCGTTTCACTGAAGGAATATCAATCCCAAACCGCTTTCCATATCTTCCGATGAGCTTTCTAACCAACCAATCAAGAGCAAATAAAGAAGAAATTTCGTCCATTTGAGAGAAGAAAAAGACCCATCCGTATTTCTTTTTATCAATAATGCACCCCGTTATTCTGAGGTTTAACTTCCACCTTAACATATTATGTGAATTCGGCAAATAATGTGTTTGTTTATATTCCAAGAATATTTGCTCCAATGATCTTTCAAGCTTCTTTCTGGAAGTCTCTTTCACCGAGAGTTTTCCCTTCTCAACATGATACCCAAGAAAATCGAAAGGTTTGTCGATCAAAATACCTTCCTGCATTTTTTCTTTGTCATGGATCTCCAAGTGTAGTCTTTTAGCTATCCTTTTCATGTCTTTCTTTATCTCTTCCGATTTACTCTGATCGCAAAGAATTAAAATATCATCCACATAACGGAAGTACCTGATATCCTTACGCGACAAAAGACGGTCATCCAAAAGAAGCATATATATATCTGCAAGAACGTTGGAGATAGAGAGCCCTTCAGGAATTCCTTTTTCATTTCGAATGGTTGCTTTTATCCCCTCAGATACTGTCGGGGTTCTGATGGCACTCAGAATCAAGGCTAATGTCTTTTCGTCCCTGATTCTCCTTCGTAATCTTCTCAAGAGTTCATCGTGGTCTATAGAGGGGTAAAACTTCTTAATGTCCATTCGGATAAAGTAGTCGAATTTACCTATTTGGAGTTCATCCTTGAGTCCATAGATTATCCGATGAACCGTCCGCTCATCTTTGAAGTCTCCCGAGAAAGCCTCTTGAAGGATTTCCTTCAAAAGCCCTAAAGTAATCTTATCCCGAATTGTTGGCAGAGAAATTACCCGTGGTTCCTTTCCGCGCCCCTTCAACACGAGCTGCTCTTTGAAAGGCGAAAAATGGTATTCGCCCGCAAGAACCTTGCGGACAATGATATCCTTCTCGCTATCGAATATCCTCTCAAACCGATCACGAGCAACATGATCAACCCCAGGGGAACTGCGAAATCTGAGCTTCCTGAAGTAGAGATCTACAATGTTTTGCTCCGTATACTTATACTTCAATCTAGCCATCTCAAAGTACCCTGAGGACAAGAATGACTGGTAGAACAAGAAGTGACAGCACGAGCACCAGTTCTTTAACTGTAGATATAAATAGATCCGCCTTTTGACGGCAAGTGAGCGGTTGGGAAAACTTTTCGCAACCCGAGTTGCTGTTGAAAGCCCTTAGAGCACGCAAGTAGTCACATTCCTTGTGATTTTCAACTGCCCCTAGTAGCAACAAATACGTATCTTCTATGCTAGAAAGCTCTGCATTTGCGCAGTCATCTGGAAGTCCCTGTACGGAAGCTGACAACCGCGCAAGCTCGATATAATGATGCTTGAAGCTATTGCTTCGCTCTCCAAACCTTTGTGAGTTTACCCAGAGGGTCAAGATCGCTAACACGGTAGAAGAAATGAGTAGAAAAACAGAGGCTGCCTGATTATTAGTTTTAAAATTCCATATGGAAAGACCCACAATGAAGGTTGAGTAGTACACCGTCATGAAGTTCCCATACATGTCCCATTTTCTCAATCGTTCTGAAGCCATAATGCGCGTTTTACGGGTTATCTCTATCTTCCTGTAAGTTACTTCTGCTTTACCATTCAATAGAATCACCACCTTTAGTTAGTCCTCAGGGGTCCACTGAATTAACAGATGACTTTACCATCCTGAACGAATGGTCTCTCGCAGATGAACTGCGAGAAGGACGGATCCCGTTAAATAGATTAACCATGCGCCTGTAGCAGCACAAGTCACTGCCTCTATCGAGGAAGTAGGGACCCCTATGGACCATCTAAAATACTAGCATAAATGAGGAAATAATGGAATACTATGGGCAAAACCTGTAAATTCTTATTAGCAGATTTTTTGCCTCAAACCAATAATTATAAGCAAAACTCCAATATTTTTGGCTAATTTGACTCCTTTTATTACAAAACTTTTTCATTCGCAGGGCTACTAAAATGCCTCTTGGCGCAAGTTCAGACGTGATATATTGGCAGTAAGCATTTCATTTATAAATCCTTGTATTGGCGTAAGTAATTTTGCTTTTGCGCTGATTCAGCATAACACTCGGAAAAAGTCTCCAAAGTATTGCTGAAAATGCTCTGCCCTCATTTTGGAATTCAGAGACTCCAACAAAAGAAGCGTCGTGTATTGACTTTACTTGCCTTCTAATACCAAAGAACAGTCAATCCAAATGATAGGCGTGATGCCAAATAGAGAACGATGACTCCGAGGATAGGCTCAGCCCAATCAACCGCAAACGTGTTTTCGATACCAACTGCACTCTTTACTAGAAATTAGCCTGGCAGAAATAACAAATTTCATGGCTGTATTCGAGATAAAATCATTTTCGGCAAACCCGGACCGAGTGGGAAGCCTAGAGAAGATTTCATTGTTAGCCCTTTGAGGGCTATGAAATTAAGTATTATTTTTTTTGCTCCGTCGAGTATTCTAGTAAATATTGTTGACAAATTATGTACCCCCTTTAGGAACTGGGCTACTCAGCAGACGTTAATGTCATCAAAATTCGGGCCACCTACCGGGAAAAGTTGAACCTCCAATTCATATCTTCAGTTGATCTTTTAGCCACTTATAGCGATTGCGGAAGCCTAGGCAGCCACCTTATTCTTGTCACCATATAGTAATATTCGTCGCCGTGAACGTCCCCTTAGCGATTTCAGTTGTTCTGCCCGTGATCCACCTATCTTTCAGTACCAAGTTGTTCTTGGTATAAGATACATAATTTGATATCATGTACTTGAAAGCTGAGGGATCTGTATGGCAAAGAATAATTTGGTCGCGCCTGTTGTTAAGTGGGTGGGCGGAAAGCGACAGCTAATAGAACAAATCAGCAATTGTGCTCCAAAAGCTTTTTCTAAATACTACGAGCCTTTTCTTGGTGGCGGGGCAGTACTATTTGAATTACAGCCAAAGAATGCTATTGTTAATGATATCAACTCTGAGTTGATTAACCTCTACACTGTAATAAGAGACCAAGTCGATGCGCTTATCGAAGACCTCGGAATTCACAGGAACGAAGAACAATACTTTTACGAGATAAGAGAACTCGACCGCGATCGTGAGAAGTATAATAGTCTCAACCCCGTTAGGAAAGCTTCAAGGATCATATATCTTAATAAAACTTGCTATAATGGGCTGTTTCGAGTCAACAAAGCTGGTGAATTCAACGCTCCTTTCGGCAACTATAAGAATCCAAATATCATTAATGAAATCACCCTGAGAGCGGTGAGCCATTATCTCAACGAGGCCCATGTTGAATTGCATTGTACCGACTTTGAGGAAGTCTTACGGGAAACCCGGAAGGGTTCCTTCGTTTACCTCGATCCACCGTATGATCCAGTGTCAGATACATCGAGTTTCACAGGGTATGACAAAGGTGGTTTTGGCAAAGAGGAACAGCAACGATTGAAAAGCGCCTGCGACACACTCAACGCGAGAGGTGCAAAATTCCTTTTATCAAATTCTGCTACTGATTTTATCAAGGCTCTCTATCAGAACTACCACATCGAAGTGATTAAGGCCAGGAGAGCAGTTAACTCAAAGGCGGATAAGCGGGGCGAAATCGACGAGGTGCTGGTGATGAACTATGACCCTAAAAAGTGACTTGTGTAAGAACGACATAGCCTGGAACCTACTTTTTGGCAAGTACCACATTATAGATCAAGTTGACAGATATGGGTTCTTCGAAATATCCGCCACTCAGATAAATGAATTTAGGGAAGCAAGGTTGATGACTAAGTTTGATCATAGGGCCAGCCTCCCGGACCTGTTTTCGAAAAACGATCTCGCAATACTTCCAGTCACCAGAGGAACCTATGTGATTTCCCGAATAGAGGCATACAAAGTCTTCGAGCAATCGACCGATGAGGTTGAGAGTGCTAACATTCCAGACTATATACAGAGCATCGACTACGAAAATATAACAAGCGAAGCCATGGCCATCAACTGTGCATACGTTTCTGAAATCCTTGCTGATTTTCTAGAGGACGAAGCTCTTCTACCAACTGTAAGCGGCAGGATGAGTTCAGCATCGTTCTCATTTATAATCTGGAACAAGCAGATGAAATCCGATTTCTCGATTAATGTAGTGAACTCCCAAGTGGAGATTGATGGAGGCTATGAAGGTATCAGAAGGATTGCCCTAATTGAAGCCAAGAACTACTTTTCCGACGATTTTCTTATCAGACAACTTTATTACCCTTACCGGCTTTGGACTGGTAAGGTTCAAAAACAAGTCATCCCTATTTTCCTGGTCTACTCGAATGGAGTTTTCAGCCTCTACGAGTATCAATTCTCCGATCCAGAACGTTACAACTCCCTTACGCTGGTAAAACAGAAGAATTATAGCATCGAGGCGGCAGACATTTCACTGGAAGAGATCGTGAGACTGCTCAACGGCGTGCAGGTTGCTCAAGAGCCCGAAGTGTCTTTTCCCCAAGCGAACGACTTCAAGAGAATTATTAACTTATGCGAATTACTCCTCCAAAGCGACATGATCATGGACGAGATCACTCAGAATTACGCGTTCGACCGGAGACAGACCAACTACTATACTGATGCCGGCCGATATCTTGGACTCATCAGCAAGAATCGATTCAATGGTGAAATCACTTTTTCGCTTACTGATGAAGGTCGAAGAATTATCCGCTTGCCATACAAATCCAGACAGTTGAAGTTTGTCGAAAAGATCCTGGAACATCGCGCATTTAACGAGACCTTAAAACTATACCTCAAATATGCTCAGGCCCCACCTAGACAGGAAGTAATCCAAGTTATGCATGCTTCCGATCTATACCAAGTGGAGGCAGATTCTACATTTGGGCGGAGAGCTTCCACCATCATAAGCTGGATCAACTGGATTCTCCATCTTCAGAAGTGATCAGTGGGTCTAGGGGGATATAGGATTTTTCTCTTAGCACTTTCCGGGTTAATGCGGTCAATTCAATTTCGTTTGCGGCGATTTGTTGGGCCAAATATCCGTCGGAGAGGATCGTTTCGTCCCAAGCCTCAGCATAGGGTAGGATAGATCCTTCCCAAAAATCATTCACCATGGGTTCAACTACTTCTATACAAAACTTTAGTACTTCTTTCGTGTAATCCATTTGAGGTACTGCAAAATGCATGATCTTGTTTCTAAGGCGGCCAAATGCACGGTATTCGTCTTGCCTGTTCATTCTGTATCCAGTTACAGCCCACAGAAGATTTGGCAACTCATCGTATTCGGCACTTCTTCCATATTCGAACAACTCTCCAATTGACAAAAGAGCCGGGGCAGCATTCAACGAAGGAATTTTCGTGAAAATCAGTAGAGGATGTTCCTGAGCAATTCGTGCTTTGATCATAATTTCGGTTCCGTGAGCCGCTTGAATCACAGCAAGTGCATGGATATAAGCTCTCTCCCTTTCGGCGAAAGTGACATCGTAAATTGCTCTGCCAAGAATACTTAAGCTAAAGTCAAACATATGGTTAGAAATGTCGCGCGTTTATGGATGCATCGTCTATCTTCCCCAATTCAGCTCCGATTTGTCATTTACAGACTTCCTTTGGCCGAAAGGCTAATAGTAGTTTATACTCCTTCCCATCCGACATCTTCATTACGAGAAAATCAATCCACTGTTGTGTATAGATGTAGTCCTTATGGACTTCATCAAATTGGCAATACTCGGTCTTACACATTTCTGGGGTTTCGCCAGATTGGCGCACTTTGTACATTTTCCATGCTTGAGTGTGGTTCGTTAAGGTGAAAGCCCGCCCTGTCTTTCGAGCAACCTCGGCTGCCACAGAAGTAGGCTTGTACTTGCCAGGATTGACCACAGGAACTTTAGTTTCCCGAATTAGGGCAATCTGTTTTCTAAACTCCTCGAAACTCTCATGGTTTTCTGGATCATACTTTATGAACTCAACCGCAAGATCTGATGTGTTTTCATGATTTCCGATTTTCGGTATGAGAAATACTCGGAAGCTAAATTTGGGGTCTTCGTAAAACCCATCTGGAAGTTCTGCCCGAAAGGCGTCAATATAATCCTTTAGATCATCGTATTGCTTTCCCTGAAATCTCTTAAGAGCCTCGATTTGCCCAACGCTCCTCAAAGTAGAAGTCTGAAGAGGCACTGAGAGAAATTCCCGCAATGCAAAGAAGTCCCCAAATTCATTCGTAAGCATTTCATCAAAGTTGAGCAGTAAGGCTTGACACTCGCCGCCAACGTGAGTGTCTATAGAGGGAACATATCGGTGTTCTACCTTGTTTCGTAATTCAATGAAGAAATCAAGATTTTTTCTTAAGGGAGTGACCGAGGCCCCAAAGAACTCTGAAAGACATCTTGCTAGCTCCCAAGCTTTAAGGTCCCCATCGATCTTCATAGGAGTACCATCTTCTTTGATATAGAAGTAATTTATTCTACTGCGTTCGAACATCGCATGAAACAGAGCCGTCCAGGCGATGATCATCATGACGGTGAATCCTTCAGTGCGGAAGGTCGTTGCGGGTCGGTTATAGATATCTAGCGCTAATGTCGCTGCTTCCCTTGCCTTGACAACCAAGCGTTCTACTTCGAGTGGAAGCAGAGGCTTATGTGGATCGTTGCTTTCTCTGTCGTTTTGTGACATCAACCGCAGATAGACTTCTTCTGTAATTTTGACAACACCATCAACATAGTAAAGGTTATGGCGTTTCCTCAAGAACCTATCCCATTTCTTTGTCAAATAAGCCTTTATGGTCGCTGTTTTCCATCCGGTGGCTTCAGCTAAGTCTTCTAAGGTGAATCCTTTGTGGTTTTTCTCCTTCTCACTAAAATACTTATACGATTCACGGAATCTCACCTTCCTATTCTGCAAAAAATCCGGCCCCCCTTTATCTGAAATTTCCTCTATATCAAGACTAGTTAGCTTTAAGTGCCTCCTCACTACCTGTTTTGCAGTCCCAATCTACATCAGCAGTCCTCAGCCAAGCACAGTCAGCTTGCCACGCCTGGCTTCAATTGAAAAGTAGTCAAAGTTCGACACTTCCAAGGCTTATTCGCTACTAGTGGCACTTCAGGTCGGTTGTCATGTTCCCCTCCGTATCCCTTGTGGCCATTAAGTTCGCTTAGACACACTTGAATACTCCTGCAATTTCTGTTAGCGATTTTGGGCCAGAGCAATAGCCGTTGTACAGGAACTTCAAGTAATCGCCAAGCTTACAGTTCTGAGCCTGCGACATCGGAATCATAATCCAAAAAACTGCTAAAGCCGACGACAAGAATCCTTTCGGATCAGAGGATGTGATGCTAGCTGATGTCGAATTCTTCCGTTCCCAGCAAAAAGGCTACTGCAGCGCCATATGGGCACTTTTCGCGAGGTTCGTCGTCTCTCGAGTAAATATGCCAGGGGTGTTGTTCGCAAATTTCCGCGAAATTTGCTCTCCGTTCATTCTGGCAGACAGATTCGAAGGGACAACCTGTCGGGGGTACGATACTCGAAGGCACAAAACGTCCATTAATTTGATGCGCTTCTAAATAGTGAACCTGGCACTGAAGTACGGCCAGCAATGTCGAGGCCTGAAATTCTCTACCTCCAATCGGGAGTCTGTAGTCAGCGAATCTCATCCATTTAGGCTGCCCATTCACTTTGAGTATGGCATTGCAGGGGCAATTTTGCTGAAGCAAGTGGATAAGATCCTCTTGCCGGTGGCTCAAAAGAGGAATCTCAAGGTCCAAGAGAGGAATACATCCTTCTATTCGTCTCGCCAATGTGCCTTCACATAGAATGCGAAGAAATTCTATAGTGTAAGGCATTGTTCCGTGACCCACAATACGATCATGCAAGGCATTAAACTCGTCTCGTATAGCCCTCATGGCGCTATCCGAAAAAATCCCTTTCACAGAGTTCCAAAGACTTTTCAGTGCCTCCATTTCTCTCCCTGTTTTATCGAGGCTTTGATAGCATTCCAGCAGCGTAATCAGTGTTCCTGCTGGATCTGAAGATAATAGAGCTATTGAAGCTAAGGCACATACCTCTAACGACGAAACTTCTTTAACATAGTACTCGATCAACATCCTTAATACCTGATAAGGAAAAACCGGCGAGGTGTTCCCCCCAATGGCTTGATCAAATTCGTATGCCAAGCCCTCATCGATGGCAGTTGAGCCAAATAAAAAGTGCGTATCTATTATTCCAGATGGACAGTCGCCTCTAATGGTCAATTCAACTCTGGTCAAAGAAAGTTGAGCTCCATTCAGAGAGTGAGTCAGTTTCTTCTTTTGCACGCCGACAATCCTATAGAAATCAAGGTTCGACTCATAAGCTAAATCGATTGGTTCTTCTGAGCCTCTGAGATCTGAGATCAGTTGGATGATTTGCCGAGATAGATTCTGATCGGCGATAGCAAGCGAACTCTCGCCTTTTGACTCTCCTAACTGGGTGAGCGTCTCAGCAAACAACATGAGCAACTCGTGAAGGTAGAGTATTTCGCCTATTCCAGCAACAGTAGAAATATTTGTAAGGTAGTGTGAATACTCGTGCATGAATGTTGCATGATCCTGTGATGAACAAAATGTTATGGTATTGCCTGTCTCAATAAGCCTGATCATAGTCCCCAACTTAAGTAAGAGAGCATTCTTATAGTAGATCCCTGGATGATCCTGCGCCATACCCGTAGGCCCCATTTCCCCATTTGATAGACTATTCCGATTTATTTTGGATTCAACGTTTGGATAGTTGTTCCTTCTCAATAGCTCAATTCTTGACTATAATTCCGGTCCAAGCAGGAAAAACGCCCTCCTTGAAAAGGGTGCGATCTTTTGGAATGCCCATTGAATGGTAAAAAAAAATTATAGTAGAAGATACTATTAAGGTGGCCACGTGTTGATAATAACTATTGTACTACATGATTCAGATGCCCTGAATAGTAATACAAGTTACCCCTTTAAAATGACGCTTCCGCATCATATGGCAAGGGATCTCCTGGATGAGTGGAGATCCCCGTGTGCTAGAGTTTCGACGGCTTCTCGACAGCTGCGGCCAGGTCTTCCTGGCTGGGCTTGGTATAGTTCTGCCGTGGTGGATATATTGGCGTGCCCCATGAGTGCTGCCGTGGTGACAATATCGACTCCATGTTTCGGATGAGCCTGGTGCCGAAAATTGCCTCAGGGCATGGGGTGTCAGGTCTCCCAGCCCGGCCCCGGTCACCGCAAACCTTTATCATCTTCTATATTGCGTTGGATGCCAGCCCGCCACCCTTCTGGCTCAGGAACAGGGCCTGCGCGTCATCCGGTCGCTCTCTCAGGTAATCGTGGAACGCCTCCCGCACGTCCTTGTTCAAGGGCACCTGCCGGTACTTGCCTCCCTTCCCGTGCCGGACGGTGAGCAGTCCCTTCCTGTCGCTCATTTCAATGTCGGCCACCGTCAAAGCAGCTACCTCACCAATCCTCAGCCCAGTCCCGACCACGAGTTCGACGATAGCAATATCCCTTTTGTGACCGCTCTGGTGAACGGTTCGAAACAGCCGGTTCAGTTCCTTGTCGGTTAGGGCCTTGGGCGGGGTCTTCACCTGTGCTGCCTGGGGAATGTGGCTTGCCGGGCTCTCATGAATTAGCCCGCTTTCTTGTGCCCAGTCGCAGAAGGCAGCGATGGAGGAGGTGGCACGATTCACGCCTGCTGGCTTACGTTGTGTCGCGTTGAGCATGTGCGCCCGGTAGTACATCACGTCGAGCTTTTTGATGGCCTGAGGGGCTAATTCTGCGTCGCCGTATGTACCCTGAAGCCAAGCTGGAACTGTTTGAGGTGGGAAAGGTAGGCTTTGACGCTGCAGAGGCTCTTTCCGGCGTCTTTCAAGTGCACTTCGAACTCTTGTAAATGGCCCATCTCTGACCCCTCCACATTGTCTTGCGTTATTTCAGTTCGATAACGACCACGTTATCTGGCGTTACCGTACATCTGGAAGGGCAATAAGTCAAGATAATGTCTGTTATCTTATCTTTGATGCAGGAATTTACCATATTTTCCACGAAATGAGCCTAGTGGGTATCATCGTAAGGAGAAGTTGAAATGCTAGAGGATAAGCCTCTCTATGAGGCCGAACAGAACCTTATGACTCTGTACAAAAGGCTTAGAAAGCGTGACAAATCAACGCAATATGTAAAGGCCGACCTCCACGTCCATTCTCCTGCTTCAGCTGACTATGTATGGACAAACAAGGGTCCGGAAGCGACAGAAGACGACGAATACCGCCTGTTTGTCGAAACCTTCTTGGAAAGCGACGTGCAGATTATGGCGGTGACAGACCATAACTCCGTAAAAGGATATCTTAAAATACAAGAACTGCTTGGGCTAGATTCAGCCCTAAAGTGGCGTCTGGGCAAAAAGCTAATCCTTCCGGGTGTCGAGATTACATGCTACCAACAGCACTTCGTCGTCATATTTTCCGAAAATACAGAAGCGGGAACCCTAAATCACTTTCTATTCGAGTGTGGCATTAGTATTGAGGACCAGGGAAATGAAGAAGCCTCCGCAGATAGAGTCTCTCCCTTGCTACTCTGCGAAAAGGCAAGGGAGAATAAGGGAATCGTTCTCATAGCTCATTGCGACGCAGAACACGGTCTTCTTCAATCATTCTTTGGAAGGCAAGAAGAACTCGGCTTTAAAGGAAAGTCGGTCGAGAGAATCCTCAAGTCATCGGCAGTGTATGGCATATGTTACAATGACCCGGGGAAATTGGGCAGGCTTCAGGAACTGAAAGCTCAGTTCGGGGTTGACCTCCCACTTCTCCAGGCCTCCGATTCGCACAGTTCTAGCAAAGAGTATAGGGCATCCGGGCGTCCCCTGGGCCAGAGGTCGACCTTGATTAAGCTTGGCCCCCTGTGTTTTCGTTCTCTTTGCTTAGCGCTCAGGAATGAAGAATCCCGCATTCTTCACCATGCGCCAAGTACTCGCACTAATCCGGTTTTGCTTGGTATCGCCATCAACGGGGGGTTCCTCAGGGACATGGACAAGGTTCAGTCCTGGGCGGTTATTCCATTTTCCGAGGAACTGAACTGCATCGTTGGGGCTCGTGGCACTGGAAAATCAACTCTTCTCGACATACTGAAATACGTCCTGAACCCACAAAACAAGGCAGTTGGAACCAGGGTAATCGACAGGTTTGACAAGGCCATCGTTTTTGTTCGAACCGGAGAGACTTACGCAATAGTTCTTGAGCCCATCGGCCTGAACAGACCAAATGCCAAGTATTACGTTCTCAAAGGGGACGCTTTTCATCGACTCTCCAGTAATATTAGACTTCAATCCTCATTGAAACGACTAACCAACAACTTGCGCTTAAGCGAGTACCTGACGTCGGAAAACATCCAGAGCTACGACCAAAAAGAACTTTTCTTCCTTGCCACCATGCCGGAGGGTCCAACCCTGGTTACGGAAAATCTTTGCGCTCTAATGTTCAGGGAAGACTTCGCCCGCGCCAAGCGGGAATTGCAGGACCATGCGATAAGACTCATCTCTCAGGCCACAGTGCTGCTTAAAGACCGAAAAAGGGACCCGAAAGCAGACCTCACGTCTCCTTATCTTGAAAGCCAGTACAAAGCTTTTGTAGAGGCAAACAGACGCATCACCCAGTTTCAAAGGGAAATCATTGACCATTTGAACATCATTCTCTGTAATCGGCTGGCCATGAAGGGCTCGCTGGGAATTGCCCTAAATCATAAAGAGACTTACGAAGAAACCATAGAAAAATGGAGAGTAATGAACCGGATGCAGCAAAACGCCCCCTACGAACACCTTATTGACCTTCGGAAGGTCCTGAAAAATCTCTTCAGGGACATCTCCGAAGATTGGGCAGTTCCATTCTATCTCTTCACGAAGAATGCGGAATCCTTGGCAGAGACGACTGGATTAACGTCGGACATCGCAAATGAACTCTGCGGGAGGCTCTGCACCGTTGTCGAGCCCACCGACCTTCTTATCGTGCCGAGACTCATAGTCGATTTTGAGCTCAATGTCAAACATGGAATTTCGAATGAAGTCACGTATCGGAAAAGGAATGAACTCTCTTTGGGCCAGAGAGCTGTCGGTATGTTACTCTTGATTCTGCACGGGGCGACTGAGCTTGGTGAGACAAGACCTCTTTTAATTGACCAGCCGGAGGACGACCTCGATAATGTATACATTTATCAAACCCTTGTAAAAGAGTTCCAGCGGTTGAAGAAAACTCGTCAACTGCTGATTGCGACGCATAACCCGAACATACCGATTGCCGGCGATGCTGAGAACATTCTCGTTCTCGAAAGCGATGGTGATTCCGGCTGGGTTCAAAACTGGGGTAGCATTGACCGAGAGGAAATCATCAAGAAGGTCCTACAAATTCTCGAAGGGGACCGTGAAGCGTTCATGCGGCGAGCCTGGAAATACGACTTAGCATGACGAAGATTCAGCTAAAGCAGAACATCCTCTTGTCCTCACAGTCTATCGGGTCGAGCCGAACATTCTGGCTTCTTGGATGCGTTCAAGGCATATACGCCAGCCTTTGAAATCGACAAGGCCCTCGTCACACCCACAGAATATGCAACCACGATTGACCCATCGGCCAGGTTCACATATATTTCGTCGGGGCCTTTCTCTGGAAGACCGAGTGTTCTAAGGGTTTCAATTCATGTAGCCTCGTAGTCTCTCGGCCGCCACCCGGTAAACGTACCGCCGGGTCATTTCAGGCCAAAGGGGACCAAGCATCTCCTGAGCATAGAGGGGATTCGCTTCGAAGGGCATGAGCTGAAGGGCCTCATTGGCGTGATGCCCGTATCAGTCTATGTGAAAAGGACTTCCCAGCGTTGGGGGTCTTCTTTTTCTCAACCTTCTCTTGGTCTGTCTAGCGCAAGGGCGTGAAGCCAAACCTATCGTAGCTCGCCTTTGGCAAACCCATTCGCGATGTCTTGGTAAACGTGCTCAGGTACTTCAAGAAAGTCGAATAATGCAAACAACGGTTTGGTTAGCTCTTCGATGTACTCAACCAGATTGGACTCAATTTGTGACAATGAGCGGGTGATTTCCACGAATGTACCATCTCTTTGGACGTCCATGGGGTAGGCCTTGGGAATACTCTTGGACCCAAATAGCAGGCGGACCTCCCATTCAGCCCCCATGCCCGACTGCCATGTTGACAACCACGTCAGTACTCACACCCAGCTCATTGTAAAGCCACACACAGAATAGCAGGGCCTCTGTCACTCTATTAATACGGGTGTCTATGAAGCGGCGATTTTCACGTTGAGTGTCCTCGAAAAGACCACATGGAAGGAAAAAATCACCGTCACGCTTTAATGCCCAGTAATCGTAGCTTCCTCCAAAACCGCTCGAACTGATTTCGGCCGCGACTCCCTCCGACGATGGAGAAGGCGCCCACTCTGAGGTTCTGCTGTCGAAGGCAACTCCTATTGACCAGCCGAACGTCAGTATTTGTGCTTTCGTCATAGCCGAGAGAAGTAATACTTGATGCAAGTCTGGCTTTGGACTCTGCAAAGCAAACCGCAACTCCATATAACCCCTGCGTTCCATGGCATGAAGCCCTTCGAGAGCCTTTCCTTTGCTTCGCTTAACCCATTCATCATTCCAGGACGGCACAAACACATCACGGCGTCCTGCATTGATGGCCAACCGCCGTTGAATGCGATTCGTGAGTTCGTTCCGAGCTACATCCGATTTTTCTGGACTCCAGAAGAGTACATCATACCCTGCAAGGTCAAAGTGAGCTTTGGGACCACCATTCTTATGGGAAGGGTGGTCCTGGTTGTGGTCTTCTTTCGCCGATAAAATGAGGTTCCTGAGCTTACCGACTCCAATTGTGTAACCGACTTCAAGATAGCAATTGGGCCTTTCATATGTCAGGTCAGCCAAAACGATATCGGCTTTCGTGATGAAGTCCATTATCTCCGAGTTCAAAATTCCCCCGAGATTGTCCCTGTCCACTCTTTTGGGTTCGAGTCTACAGGCCTTTATTGCTGGGACAAACACTTGGTCACATTACTCTTCCATTTCGGTTCGTCCAAAGGACATGATTATAAAAGCAGTCCCCAATCCATCACCTTCTCTTGACTATCTGTCTTTTTCCGTGGCTAGGAATTGGTTCGAGGATGGGATGAGACTCCTGCCACAAACCGCCCAGGTGGGGGCCAGATCCACCTTCAGACAAAGACCCCGTTTAGCTTGTCTGCCACTTCCCGCTGCATGTTGGGCAGAACGTGGCTATACGTGTCCAGCGCCAGGCTAATTATTGAATGCTACCGCACAGTCATTTTTAGTGTCTGCCACAAATGTCCCTGTTACGATTGAAGCCTCGAGGTCCTTTTTCTTCTGAATAAATTCTTCTTTGCTCTTGGAATAAATGACTTTCCGCTTGCGCTTCCCGTTCCCGCCGGTTCCTAGGTTTATGCTAGCGAACCACAGGTCTTTGGCTTCCATGAAGAAGATACTGCCTTCACCCTTCTCCCGGCGTGTCTTGGTGGTTTTCTGTCTCATTTACAGCCTCTCCTTTGGGCTGCAAAACAAGCTCTCCAAGGTCCACAAAAACCTACATAGGCTGTATATAGGCTATACTTTTTCTCACTACCCCAGTCACGGAGGCCGAACCAAAAGCAAAACCCCCGCCATCCGGCGGGGGTTCAAAACTTCTTATCATGGCGGCCCCGGGGGGAGTCGAACCTCCGACACACGGTTTAGGAAACCGCT
>ENA-UOOE01001984-UOOE01001984.1-fermentation-metagenome-genome-assembly--contig:-NODE-1984-length-15675-cov-342.378617_pt1 | contig 15675 bp, 15 predicted proteins | sample MGYA00245776_ERZ724021 | MGnify/ENA primary metagenome ERZ724021 (study PRJEB28704, sample SAMN03018321) | fermentation metagenome | biome: anthropogenic terrestrial biome; feature: soil... | reverse complement strand
GAATTATTTTGTGAATCAATAAATGTGTGAATTTATTTGTGAATTAATTTATTATAAGAACTGGAACATGTTGAATTCCTTATGAACTATATGGATGATATTATGAATGATGTATCTTTGAACGATGTACTGTACGTTGGTATCGATGACACTGATTCCCAGAAGGGAATGTGCACTACTTATATAACTTGTGTAATAATTCGTGAACTTAAAGATTGTGGTTTTAAAATCCAGGGTTATCCCCGTTTGATACGCCTTAACCCATTTGCACGCTTCAAAACCCGGGGAAACGGTGCCTTGTCCTTTAAATTACTGGTTGATTCAAATGAAGACGTTGAAAAAGCAAAAAAAATCATTTTAAAGGAAGTTGAAGCCCTTTCAGAGCTTGGGGAGGAGCGGACAAACCCAGGAGTTGTGTTCTACAGTGGAAGGATCACCCCTGAAATGGAAGCCTACTCAATCAGAACCATACAAAATATAGTGAGCATAGAAGAAGCAGAAGAACTTGCAAACCATATAGGTGCAGATTTATTCAAATTCAAGAAGGGAAGGGGAATAATAGGTGCTCTTGCAGCCATAGGATGTCCACTTCCAGATCACACCTACGAATGTCTTGCCTACAGAACCCCTGAAAACCGTGGAACTGAAAGACAGATAGATCATGAATCTGTCATGGAGATGAACAAACAAACATACCCTGAAACCTTTGACAACGTTGATGATGGTTACACTGCAATAGAACCCCACACACCATGTCCTGTTCTCTACGGAATAAGGGGTGAAAGCCCTGAAGCCGTAGGGGAAGCTCATGATATCGTGGAAGTTGGTGAAACCATTGAACAGTACTGTATCTTCAAAAGCAACCAGCACACAGATATGCACCTTCAATTCATCGATAAGATCAGTGAAATGGAACAGTTCAAGTGCTACATATTCGAGGCAGAGGTATCCCAGAATCCACATGTGATCGAGGGAGGTCATATCATATTCACCGCGGCTGATGGGTCCGGAGAGATTGAATGTGCTGCCTACGAACCAACCAAGACTTTCAGGGATGTTGTAAGGAAACTGGCCCAGGGAGACAAACTTCGAATTTACGGAGGAATAGGTGAGAAAGGAACCCTGAACGTTGAGAAGTTCGAGATACTGGAGCTTGAACCCACCTACAAAACCCTGAACCCTCTCTGCAAATGTGGGAAACGTATGAAGTCAGCAGGTGCAGGTAAAGGATACAAGTGCCCAAAGTGCGGTGAAAAACTTCGTGAAGCTGAAAAAGAAAAAATACCAGTTCCAAGGGATATTGAAAAGGGTTTTTATGAGGTTCCGCCGTCTGCAAGGAGGCATTTGAGCAAGCCTATCGTGAGGATGAAAGAATCTGGGATTGATGAGGAGAATTCCTTTTAAAAACCTTTTAAATTTTTAAATCTTCATTTAAATCCCTTTTTAAATCTTTTTTAAGTTCTATTAAATATTTAGATTCTTAAATCTTTAAATTCTACTGAATCTTTAAATCTTTTTTTAAAATCTTTTTATGACTTTAAATAAAATTTTAAGCAATACTCTGATTGCAATGGATCACTGCTTTTATTATTAATAACAATTATAATTAATATTAATAATTCCTTTGATTATCCAATGTAAAACCAGCAAATTTATTGTTGAGCAGACCAGTTCATAGATCAATGATTGCAGAGAAACTTGCGAAACTCACAGTCCAGACAAGCTACAGTAAAATCCCTGAAGAAGCCGTTGAAAAGGCAAAGCTGTGCTTTTTAGACTTTTTAGGTGTTGCACTCAGGGGATCGCAGGGAGAAAGCAGCAAAAAGGTTAGGAACATCTTACCCCCCTGTGAAGAATCCAGCATCCTAGGGGCAGGGAAGTCCACCACCATGGATGCAAGCCTTGCAAATGGGGTTGCAGCCCATTCAATGGATCTTGACGACGGCCACAGAATTGCACAACTCCACCCGGGCTGCTGTGTCATACCCGCTGCTCTGGCAACATGTGAATCCCGAAAAAAGGATGGAAAAGATTTAATAACTTCAATTGTGGCAGGTTACAGCACTGCAATAATCATTGGGATACTTGCAAACCCTAAACACAGAAACAAAGGTTTTCACAGCACAGGAACCTGTGGAACCTTTGGAGCTGCAGCTGCAGCATCCAGGTCAATGGATCTGGATTTAAATGAGACTGTGAATGCCCTTGGACTTGCAGGTACCCAGGCAGCAGGTCTCCTGGAATCTGACCATGCAGGAACCATGGGGAAGCATCTTCATGCAGGTAAATCAGCCCAATCAGGAGTTCTCTCTGCACTGCTTGCAAGGGAAGGTTTCACCGGAGCAGAATCTATAGTGGAAGGGAAGGAAGGATTTTTAAATGCAACGACCTGTGACTATGAAACAGGAATGAAAAATGCATCAAAGGATGATTTCAATGAACTCTTAACTAAACCACATATCCTAAATGTTTACTTCAAGAAGTACCCTGTCTGCAGACATCTCCATTCATCTATAGATGCAGTTATAGAGATTTTAAGTGAAATTAAAAATGAAACTGGTTCAAATCATAAAATTCAAGATGAAATTCTAAACATAACAGTTAAAACCTATAAAATCGCTGCAGAACACAATAATTACCATCCAAACACTCCTGAAGCTCTGAAACAGAGTCTTCCCATGAGCATTGCACTGTCTGTTAATGATTCTTTAGATCCTGAAAATCTTGATTCAAATGCATTCAAAGAACTTGAACTGAATGAAATAGCCAAGAGAGTTGAAATCGTATTTGATCCAGAATTGGATGATCTCTATCCATCCATGAGGCCATCAGAAGTTACAATGAACCTTAAAAATGGGAAAAAATATGTTAAAAGGGTTGATCTGCCCCTTGGAGAACCTGAAAACCCTCTTAATAAAAAGGATATTATTGAGAAGTTCCAGAAGCTCAACCCTAAATTTGATATTGATGTTTTAGGGGTTGTTGATGAGATGGAATCCTTTAAAATCTGTGATTTGATAGAAATCATCAATGAAGAATTTAAATCATGTATTAAATGAAATGATAAAGGAGATATAACAAATATAATCACAGTAACATGTTTTATACATTATTAAATAATTTATATGCCCTTAAATACGATTAAAACCATGATAAAAATCTTAAAAAATTAACTGATAATGTTTCAATTACCAAAAAGTGATTTATATGGATACAAAGGATTTTTTAAGTAAAATAGGAATAGATGATGCTGTCGAAGGCTTCGAATCACCTAAAAGATTTCCTGATGGTGCCCAGTACAGGTTTGAGGTTCCTGGGATCCAGAAACCAGAAGCCATGACCTCTTTGCTGGACGCTGCAGACAATTACAGCGTGAAGATTCACAGGGTGACACAGACCAAGGGTATAATGCTTCTCACAGACCCGGAAATCGAGGAAATGGTAGAAATTGCAAGGGCTGCTAAGGTGGAACTGTTTCTGAGCGTTGGACCCCGTGCAACCTACGATACAAGTGCATCTGCCAACACGTCAGAGGGTGCAAGGATCGGTTACAGGCTCAGAGGCTACAAAAACCTTCTTTACGCTGTGGAAGATGTGAAACGTGCTGTATCCCTTGGTGTCAGGGGAATAGTTGTCTACGATGAGGGCCTGCTCTGGGTACTTGGTAAGATGCGTGAAGCAGGAGAACTGCCTGAAAAGGTCCATTTCAAGGTTTCAGCCCACTGTGGCCATGGAAATCCTGCATCTGCAAAGCTTCTCCAAGAGTTAGGTGCAGATTCATTCAACCCTGTTCGTGACCTGCAGATACCTATGATGGCAGCTATACGCAGGGCCATTAATATCTCCCTTGATCTTCACATGGAAAATCCAAAATCCTCTGGAGGTTTCATAAGGCACTACGAGGCCCCTGAAATAATAAGGGCTGCAGCACCTGTTTACCTTAAAACTGGTGGGGCCGTTGCAGCTCACCATGGCTGGGACACAACCCAGAAGCAGGCAGGAGAGCGTGCAAGGCAGGTTCTTCTTGTTCAAAACATGATAAATCGTTACTATCCAGATGCCAAGATTTCAGAGAAGGGAACAAATGATATGTCCATTCCTGAAGTTTAAATTTAGGATAATGAAATATGTTCTTTATAGATTTTTTGGGGATTATTTTTAATAATTACAAGGTTCTCTAGGAATACTTTCAGGAATTTACGTCTGAGATCTAAAAATACTTCCAGAGATCTAAAAATTATAAAATTCAAATCACATAATAGATATAGACAAGTTTAAACCTGAAACTAAAAATCAATTGAATGTACAAATGGACGTATTTTAAATGGAAATAACTGAAATGATCAAAGATGCCGTTTTAGAGGCCAGCACAACCTTCCGAAAGGATCAGATCCATGCCTATAAGAGGGCCCTGGATCTTGAGGTGAATGAGAATGCCAGATGGGTTCTGGAGCTTCTTCTTGAAAATGCTGAGATCGCTCATAAGGAAAAAATGCCACTCTGCGATGACACTGGCATCCCACACATTTACATGGAGGTTGGTGAGGGTACCTCACTTCCAGCAGGTTTTTTCAAGGACATCAAGGATGGTGTGGCATGGGGTTTGAGGGAACTTCCAGCCAGACCCATGGCAGTACGTGGAGATTCCGTTGAGAGGATTGAACAAAGCCGGGGGCTTTACAATGATCCTGGAATGCTTGTCCCACCCTCATTCTTTATTGACACCATTTCAGAGGATCTTTCTCAGTATGGAGCATCAGGAAATGAGCTTAAAGATGGTGTTAAGGTTCATGTGCTCATGCTCGGTGGGGGTCCTGAGATCCGGGCACACACTTATAAAGTTTTCCACAAGAGGGATCATAGAAAAGTATTTGGGGACGTTAAAACATGGTTGAGATCAGAGATTCCCATGATGGGCTGCACTCCATGCATTCCCACTGTAGGTATTGGGAGAACTCATTTTGAAGCTTCGTCCTTGATGCTGAAGGCAATGGCATATGGGGACCTTAACCAACAATCAGAACTGGAAAATGACATAACTGAATCTCTTAACAGTTCAAACACGGGTGCTCTGGGTATTGGTGGCTCTGTAACTGCTCTTGGATCCTTCATCAATGTAGGGCCTCAGAGGGCCAGTGGTGTCAGAATCGTTTGCACCAGACCCTGCTGTTGTGTTGAACCCCGAAGATCATCTGTTTACATATCTTCCGAATCTCTGGATGGATTTTAGGGAAAATGTATTGAGTTTTCCAAGTACTAGATGATCAACATATTTTTCTCAAGAGATTCAATTTATAAATAAATGGGATGAAATCCTGGGAAAAATCCTTTGAATGAATCTATGAAATACCTCCAGATTCTGAATTAATTAATGAAGTGATTAAAAATGGCAACTGAAAGAGAAACCATGGAAAAAATTCTTGGATTTGACAACGTAAAATGGAGAACTTCCATAACCAAAGTTGAGCCAAACAGGATCACCACCCGAGGATATTCACAGGAAGACCTTATAGGCAAGATTTCATTTCCTGAAATGGTTTACCTTCTGATAAAGGGAGATATGCCCTCTGAAAAGGAGTCGAAGATGCTTGAAGCTGTTCTTGTATCCTTCTGCGATCATGGAGTAACACCTCCAAGCACACAGGTTGCCAGGTTAATGGCCTCTGCAGGTTCTCCACTGAATTCATGTGTTTCAGGAGGAATTCTTGCCTTTGGAAAACATCATGCAGGAGCACTGGAACTTTCAATGAGGCTGCTCCAGGAAACTATCTGTGAAAGATTCTCAGATGAAAGTTTCTCAGATTTCACAGATGAAGTACCTTCCAGTATTAAAAACAGGATCAACACGCTTGCAAACGTTATAGTTGATAAATTCACTGCAAAGAACCAGAAAATACCTGGATTTGGTCACCGGTATCACACCGAAGATCCCCGGGCCAGGAAACTTTTGGAACTTGCAGAGGATTATGGTTTCTCAGGCCCCCATACCCAACTTGCCCTTTCCATTGAAGATGTGCTCTATGAAACTAAGGGGCTTCGCATGAACATCGACGGTGCAAATGCAGGAATACTTTCAGATATGGGCTTTGATTGGAAGCTGGGAACAGGTATGTTTGTAATTGGAAGGCTTCCCGCAATGGTGGCCCATGTTCATGAAGAGCAGACAAATGAATCTCCATTTAGAAAGCTTTTTGAGACAAATGAAATACAGTTCCATGGTTCCGAGGAGGTTGAAAATGGAATATTGAATAAAATTGTAAATAAAGATTAAAAAGGGGATTAAACCTCACTTCATAGTGTGTTGAATACACATTTTGAGAATTAAATAGTAAAAGATATATATAATACTCAATAGACTTTGGCATATCATGGTGATTTAAATGACAACAATATCAGAAGCTATTACGACCATTAAAAAGGCGGAAAATGATGCTGATACATTAATTGCAGATGCAAAACAAAAATCAGCAGATCTGATCGAAGAGTCTCATTCTAAAGCTGAAGAAGCTATAGAAAAAGCTAAAAAAGAAGCTGAAGAGAAATCTGAAGCCATTATTTTTGAAGCTGAGACAAAAGCTCAGAAAGAAGCCTACAAAATATCAAACGAAACTGATGAAAAAATAGAAGTAACAAAGAGGAAGGCTACAGATATGGTGGATGAAGCCGTAACTGTGATAGTTAAAAGTGTTTTATAGTGTGAGTACAATGTTCAGGCCGGCAAGAATGCAGAAGCTCAAGATAATAACCTTGGACAAGTACGCTGATTCTGCAGTTAATTCCCTTCATGAAGAGGGGATCGTACAGATCCATGATATTTCAGAGCGAATCCAAACCGATGCAGAGTGGAAGCAGATACTCAAACCTTCAAAGGTAAATCCTCACACTGGAAAAGTTTCTTCTCTTCTCATGAAAACTTCGGGAATGGTTGATTTCCTTGAATCCGTTGAAAAATGTGAAGGTGGTATAAAAAATACCATCATGGGGTTCATCAATCCGAAGACAATCGAGAAGCGAGAAGTGGAATCCATAGGTGTGGACGAACTCGTTGCCAAAGCAGAGTCAACAATTGCAGAAGTTGAATCAAGGACCAAATCCCTTGAGGAACAGTTGAGCAAATTGGACTCTGAGAAGAGCAAACTTGGAGATGCTTCCAAAGTTGCAGAAGAATTAAAAAATTTTGATGTTGATCTCATTGATTTAGAGGGATCCGAATATACTGCAGTTATAACTGGTAAAATAGAACTTTCTAACCTTGAAAAATTCAGGGAAGAAGCCAGTGCAGTTACAGATGAATACCTTGTTTTTGAAACTGATTCTCTTCCTAAAGAGAAATCTAAAGAAGTTTCAAAGAATATTATTATCATAACATTAGCACAGTATGGTGAAGAGTTAACAGGACTCCTGAGAAAACTGGAATTCGATAAATTCGAAGTTTCAGGAATTTCTGGAAAACCAGAAGATTTCATAAGAAACACTGAAACAAGAATTCAAGCCATAGAAAGTGAAAAAGAAACTATTTTCAACGAACTTGCAGTTGTTGCAGAGGAATGGAAGGAGAATCTCCTCGTTTTAAGGGAACAACTGGAAGTTGAGAAGGAACGAGATGAAATATTTTCCTCATTTGGAGAAACCAAGAACACCATGATGTTTGAAGCTTGGGTTCCAGCGAAGAAAATGAAGAAATCTCTTGAAATCCTTGAAACATCCACTGAAGGAAATTCAGTTGTTGAAGTTTCAGACCCTGAAGAGAACGATGATGTTCCAAGTAAACTTGATAACCCTCGTTTTGCAAAGCCATACGAGATGATGGTGGAGATGTACTCTCCTACAAGCTACAAGGAACTGGATCCAACCATATTCATGGCAATTATGTTTCCATTCTTCTTTGGTTACTGTTTAACCGATGCAGGTTATGGTATAATTGATGCAATAATAGGATATCTCCTTTACAGGGGACTTGGAAGGACCAACAAAACCATGCACGACATGGGTCTCATACTCGTTGCATGCGGTGTGTGGGCTTTCATCCTTGGAATGGTTACCAACGGTTTCATAGGGGACCTCGTGCCCAGATTCCTAGTTGGAGACATGAGTTACATAATGCCAACAGTCATAGGATCTGTCAACGCATTTGTACACCCTGAAAACATACTGTACATTGCTCTGACCATAGGTATTCTTCACATAAACCTGGGTCTTATCATGGGAGCCTACAACAACATAAAAGCAGGTAAAATTGGAGAAGCACTCGGTTCACAGATCGATTGGATAATACTCCAGTTAGCAGTTGTGCTTTACATTGTAACAGGTTCAAGTATAGTTGGTGGAGTCACCGCACTGATAGCTGTAGGGCTCATGGTGTACTACAACGGTGTCATGGGAATTATGGATATACTGAGCTTCCTCGGTACAATTTTATCATATTCCAGGCTTTTAGCACTCTGTCTTTCAACAGGTGGAATAGCTATGACCGTTAACATCATAACAGGGTTGTCTGCAGAGATGATACCTTACATTGGTATAATACTAGCTCCGATAATATTCGTTGGAGGACACATTGCAAACCTGGCTTTCCAGAGCCTTGGTGCATTCATACATTCATTACGTTTACATTATGTTGAATTTTTCAGTCAATTCTACGAGGGCGGAAGTCCAAAATTCGAGCCCTTCAAAGCTGAGAGAAGATTTACGAAGATTAGGAGGTAAAATAAATGGCAGCAGAATTAACATTAGGTACAGCATTAGCAGCAATAGGAGCAGGAGTCGCAGTAGGATTTGCGGCATTAGGATCAGGTATAGGACAAGGTATAGCATCAGCAGGTGCAGTAGGTGCAGTAGCTGAAGATAAAGGTATGTTCGCACAGGGTATAGTTTTCACAGCTATACCAGAGACACAGGCTATATACGGTTTCTTAATAGCTATATTGATCCTGGTGTTCTCAGGACTCATGGGTGGACACACACTCGACATGCTCACAGGACTTGTAGCAATAGGTGCAGGTGCAGCAGTAGGATTTGCAGGTTTAGGATCCGGTATGGGTCAAGGTATAGCATCATCAGCATCCGTTGGTGCAGTTGTTGAAGATAAGGGTATGTTCGCACAGGGTATAGTTTTCACAGCTATACCAGAGACACAGGCTATATACGGTTTCCTTATAGCTATACTGTTACTTGTGTTCGGCGGAATTCTCGGAGCATAAGCATTCAGGCTTAGATATTGGAGGATAAGCAGATGAGCTCAGGGGCAGAAAAAATAGTATCAAACATTATAGCAGATGCTCAAAGTAAGGCGGATATCATAATCCAGAAGGCCCAGGAGGAAACCAACACAATCCTCGAAGAAGGGGACAAAAAAGCCCAATTTGAAGGCGAAAAAATACTTGAAAGCGCTGAAAAACAGGCACAAATGAAATTCCAGCAGTTGATCTCTGAAGCTAAGATGAACTCCCGTAGGAAGGAACTCGAAGCAAGAGAAGAGATCATCGAGGAATCATTTGCTAAAGCCGGAGCAGAACTTGAAAGGATCGCTTCAACTTCTTCAGAAGAATATGTGGCATCACTTAAAAACGTTGTAAGTGAAGCTGCAACTGAGATTGGTGGTGGAGAACTGGTTGTACTTCTTAAGGAAGAAGATATCTCCAAGATAAAAGACGAGATCAAAACTATTGAGAAAGATATTACTGATAAAACAGGCCAGAAAACAACCTTTGAAATTGGAGAAACCATAACCACCATTGGCGGAGCAGTTGTCAAAACCAAAAGTGGAGAGATTGAGGTAAATAACACAATCGAAGCAAGGATGCTCAGATTCAAAAAAGCTCTAAGATCAGAGGTTGCAAAGGTGCTGTTTAAGTAAGGAGGAAAACTTAAATGGTAGAAAATATTGTGGCATTAGTAAGCTCAATGGGATTTTCCTCCCCAGAAGCAGTCATAGGACTTTTATTTCTGGTCTTAGCAGTTATTGGAGCAGTAATTGTTGTTGTAAGCATCAGACCCGTTCTGGAGTTTTATCCATACACTTCACCCAATGCACGTGTAAGGGCAAGAAGAGGAAGGCTGTTTGATGAAAAACAGCTTTCAGAAGTAGTTGAAGCAAACACACTGGACGAAGTCAAAAACTACCTCAGGGGAGTTCCAGAATACGCTGAATACGTGGAGAAGTACCCCCTTGAAAAGGCACTTGACAGCCAGCTTGCAGAGACTCATGATCTTCTTGCAAGGATAGCACCAGATGATATAAAGGAAACCTTTGATATCCTTTTATCAAAATGGGACATAAGTAACTTAAAGAGCATAATAATCGCAAAAGAAGCTGGTTTAACAAGGGAAGAAACAGAAAATCTTTTAATACCATTTGGAGAGTTAAAAGATTCATCTGACAAACTCCTCGATGCAAAGAACATTGAAGAAGTTGTAAATGCCCTTGAAGGTACAGAGTACGCACAAGTTCTCGAAGATGCAATTCCAGAGTACCAGAAAACAGGCATGCTCTTACCCTTAGAAGCAGCACTTGACAAGAATTATCTTAACAACCTGGTTAGGTCCGTTGCAAACCCTGCAGATGACAACAGTAAGTTACTACAGAGTTACATTGGAACTCTTGTGGACACAACCAACCTGAAGATCATACTCAGGGCAAAGGTTGACGGACTCAAATATGAGGAAATCCAGTCTTACATGATATCCAATGGATACCAGATACGTGAGTGGAAGCTAAAGGAACTCATGGAATCTGAGGATGTTGAAGGGGTAGTAAGCAGTCTTGAAGGAACCAAGTATGCACATATACTTTCAGAATCCATGCCTGATTACACAAGCACAGGTTCAATAGCTCCACTTGAGGCAGCTTTAGATGCAAATGTGAGAAAAACTGCAAACACCATATCCAAGAAAAAACCAATAGGCATAGGTCCAATAATAGGATTCCTCAGCAGGAAAGAAACTGAAGTAAGGAACCTTAAGATCATAGCCCGTGGTAAGGTAGAAGATGGAGTTTCAACTTCCATGATCAAGGAGATGTTAGTATGAGTTCGCAGGTAGCAATTATGGCTGACGCGGATACTGTCACAGGATTCCGTCTTGGAGGAATTAAGGCAGGATATCCAGTTTCAAACATGGAAGAAGCAGATAAAACCCTTAAAAAACTTGTTAAACAGGACTTTTCTATTATAATAATAACAGAAAAGATCGGTGACGGAATAAGGGAAACAATCGATAAATTCACAAAAACAAGCGCATTACCTATGATAATTGAAGTACCCGATAAGTCAGGCTCAATTAGGAAGGAATCAGACCCTATGAGAGAGCTTATAAAGAGAGTAATTGGGGTTGAGATGGTAAAATGATTACAGGAAATATAATAAAAATAGCAGGTCCCGTTATTGTTGCAGACGGCATGAAGGGAACCCAGATGTACGAAATGGTCAAAGTCGGTAACGACAAGCTCATTGGAGAGATAATCGAACTCGAAGGTGACACAGCAACCATACAGGTTTACGAGGAAACAGCAGGTATGAAACCTGGCGAACCAATCGAAAGTACAGGAGGACCACTGTCCGTGGAGTTAGGTCCAGGTATACTAGGATCCATATTCGATGGAATTCAGAGGCCTCTTGAAAAGATCAAAGTTCTAACAGGAGACTACATCCAGAGGGGTGTGGATGTTCCATCCTTACCAAAGGACAAAAAATGGACCTTCAAACCAATAATAAAACCTGGAACAGAAGTTAAAGGTGGAGACGTTCTTGGAGAAGTCCAGGAAACATCTGCAATCGTTCAGAAAATAATGGTACCTCCAAAAGTGGAAGGAACCTTAAAAACAATAGTTTCTGAAGGAGATTACACTGTAGAGGAAGACATTGCAGAAGTGGAAACATCTAAAGGTGTTGTAAAAGTTCAGATGTTACAGAAATGGCCTGTCAGGGTTGGAAGACCATACGTTAAGAAATTAGACCCTGATGTACCACTCGTAACAGGACAGAGAGCACAGGATACTTTCTTCCCGGTTGCTAAAGGTGGAACATCCGCTATGCCAGGTCCATTTGGATCCGGTAAAACAGTTACACAACAGCAGCTTGCAAAATGGGCTGACGCAGACATAATCGTCTACGTTGGATGTGGAGAACGTGGTAACGAGATGACAGAGGTTCTTAAAGAGTTCCCAGAACTTGAAGACCCAAAAACTGGAAAACCACTCATGGACAGAACAGTTCTAATCGCAAACACTTCAAACATGCCTGTAGCAGCAAGGGAAGCATGTGTTTACACCGGTATAACCATAGCAGAATACTTCCGTGATATGGGCTACGACGTAGCTTTAATGGCAGATTCAACATCCCGATGGGCTGAAGCTATGAGGGAGATCTCAGGAAGGCTCGAAGAGATGCCTGGTGAAGAAGGATACCCTGCATACCTTGCATCAAGACTTGCACAGTTCTACGAACGTGCTGGTAGAGTTACAACAGTTGGTACCGAATCCAAAGTTTCATCAGTAACAGTTGTTGGAGCAGTATCACCTCCTGGTGGTGACCTTTCAGAGCCAGTTACACAGAACACCCTGCGTATATCCAAAGTGTTCTGGGCACTGGATGCATCACTCGCAGACAAACGTCACTTCCCATCAATAGACTGGTTACAGAGCTACTCCTTATACGTTGAAAGCGTACAGGACTGGTGGAAAGAAAACACAGGTATGGACTGGAGGGACACAAGGGACGAAGCAATGGCCCTTCTACAGAAGGAATCCGAACTCCAAGAAATTGTTCAGCTCGTTGGTCCAGACGCACTGCCTGACCGTGAAAGAATAACCCTCGAAACAACAAGGATGATAAGGGAAGACTTCCTTCAGCAGAACGCTTTCCACGAGATAGACACTTACTGTGCACCTCAGAAACAGTACGAAATGCTCAAAACAATCATCATGTTCCAGAAAAACGCAACTGCAGCACTTGAAAGGGGAGCAGCAGCATCTGAAGTAGTAGCTCTTACTGTCAAGGAAGACATAGGAAAGATGAAGTACTTACCTGAAGCAGAATTTGAGGCAAAGGTCAAAGAAATTCAGGACGAAATAATCAAACAATGCAGTGAGGTATGAAGATGAAGATAGATATCAAAACAAGGGAGTACACAACAGTTTCAGAAGTTTCTGGTCCTTTAATGATTGTTGAAGGCGTTGAAGGCGTTGCTTACAACGAAATCGTTGAGATCGAAACACCTGCCGGAGAAAACAGACGTGGACAGGTTCTTGAGGTTAAGGATGACCTGGCTGTTGTGCAGGTCTTCGAGGGAACAAGCGACCTCAACACAGCAACCACCAAGGTCAGATTCACAGGAGAAACAGCAAAACTCGGTGTTTCACCTGACATGCTCGGAAGAATATTCAATGGTACAGGAAAACCAATAGACGGCGGTCCAGAGATCATTCCTGAAGAGGAACTGGATATCAACGGTAACCCTATGAACCCATCAGCAAGGGAATTCCCAGCAGAGTTCATAGAAACCGGTATATCAACAATAGACGGTATGAACACACTTGTACGTGGTCAAAAACTGCCTATTTTCTCAGGTTCCGGTCTTCCACACAACGAGCTTGCAGCACAGATAGCAAGGCAGGCTAAGGTTATAGGTGAAGGATCCGAGTTTGCAGTTATATTCGCAGCTATGGGTATCACCCACGAAGAAGCAAACTACTTCATGAGGGATTTCGAGAGAACAGGAGCTCTTGAGAGGGTTACAGTTTTCATGAACCTTGCAGACGACCCTGCAATTGAGAGGATCATCACACCTAAGATGGCATTGACCACAGCTGAATACTTCGCATTTGAGAAAAACATGCACGTGCTTGTTATACTCACTGACCTTACCAACTACTGTGAGGCATTAAGGGAGATATCAGCAGCAAGGGACGAAGTGCCAGGAAGGCGTGGATACCCTGGTTACATGTACACCGACCTTGCAACCATGTACGAACGTGCAGGAAGGATATTAGGTAAAGAGGGTTCAATCACCCAGATGCCAATACTCGTTATGCCACAGGACGACATAACACACCCAATTCCTGACTTAACAGGTTACATCACAGAGGGACAGATAGTTCTAAGCCGTGACCTTCACAGGAAAGGTATATACCCACCAGTAGATGTTTTACCATCCCTTTCCAGACTCATGAGTGGTGGAATAGGTGAAGGACAAACACGTGAAGACCACAGTGGTGTTTCAGACCAGCTTTACTCAGCATATGCTGAAGGTCGTGAATTACGTGATTTAATGGCTGTTGTCGGTGAAGAAGCTCTTACAGAGCGTGACAGGAAGTTCCTGAAGTTTGCAGATGAATTTGAGAAACAGTTCATAACCCAGACCAGGGACGAAGACAGGTCCATTGAAGAAACACTGACACTCGGTTGGGAGCTTCTGGCACTTCTGCCAAAAGCAGAGCTCAAACGTGTACGTGAAGAACACATTCCAAAATACCACCCAGAATACAAATAAACCCCTTAATTTATTTTTTGGGGTTATATAGAGGGATAGAATGGCACAAGAAATGATAGAAGGAATCAATCCAACAAGGATGGAACTTCTAAAACTAAAGGATAGGGAAAAACTGGCAGTAAAAGGTCATAGTCTCCTCAAAGAGAAGAGGAACGCCCTTATCATGGAGTTCTTCAACATACTTGAACGTGTTCAGGGTTCAAGGGACATGGTTGAGGAACAGTTGAAGGAAGCCTATGCTGATCTGGCCAAGGCCCAGATCACAATGGGAGATCTCGCTGTCCGTAAAGCTTCAATGGCTGTTAAGGAGTCTGTTGAAGTTGACATTGACTCTCGAAGTATAATGGGTGTTGTTGTACCTGTAATTGAGTCAACAAGCACAGAAACACGTACCATGGCTAACAGGGGATACGGCTTCGTGGACACCTCTGTAAAACTGGATGAAGCAGCTAAAAAATTCGAAGAATCCATCAAACTCATAATAGAACTTGGAGAAATAGAAAAAACTATTGTACTTCTTGCAGAGGAGATCGAATCAACGAAAAGACGTGTTAATGCCCTTGAACACATAATCATTCCAAGGGTTGAGAACACAGTCAAGTACATTGAGATGAGACTCGAGGAGATGGAGAGGGAAAGCTTCGTAAGGCTGAAAATGATCAAAAAAACCATGGAGATGGAGTAATGGTCAGAATAGTAACCAGACTTGGTACCATAAAAAAGGAACTCAAGGATATGGAAGGAGCAGATGTTGACTTTAAAGTTGGAAGCGTTGTTGGAAAGTTAAGGGCAATCATCGCCGATGAAGATGTTGACTTCAAGGCCAGCGATGTGAAACCAATTAAAATCAAGAACATCGAGATACCTGCAAACCATATCTGCATCCTTTACGCCTACGCCGAGAACAGGTACGGACACACAATAGCTGTAGGTGAAGAAACACCTTTACCTATAAGTATGGACAGAACAGCAGACCACGCAACATTTGTTGCAGCTCTTGACGGTGAAATCAAAAAGGATGATCTGATTGGAGTGCTTACATTACTTCCAGCAGAACTCCTGAGGTAAGGTTCAATCCTTATCCATTTTTTTATTTTTAATTAAATGCTTATTTTCAGATACTTTTTTTATTCTAGAATCTATTAAAACTATTTAGGTTTAGAATATTTAGGTTTAGAATTATTTAGG
>ENA-UOOE01001983-UOOE01001983.1-fermentation-metagenome-genome-assembly--contig:-NODE-1983-length-15697-cov-64.079082_pt1 | contig 15697 bp, 16 predicted proteins | sample MGYA00245776_ERZ724021 | MGnify/ENA primary metagenome ERZ724021 (study PRJEB28704, sample SAMN03018321) | fermentation metagenome | biome: anthropogenic terrestrial biome; feature: soil... | reverse complement strand
AGAAAGTTGCTTATGCTAATGGAACGGAGACGGTTTATAGTTACGATGCGCTGAGCCGATTGACCAGTGTTGTGAACCGTCAGAGTGGGGCTGCGGGAGCGATTATCTCTAGCCACAAGTATACCCTGAACGCGGCCGGGCAGCGCATCAAGATCGAGGAACAGGGCAGTGTGGTCGAGTACGGCTATGACAACCTGAACCGGCTGACTTCGGAAAAGCGTGATGGGGTTGTAGAGCTGGATGACAGCTACACTTACGATCCGGTCGGGAACCGGCGGACCAAGGCCGCGCTGGGTGGGAATGCGTCCTACATCTATGATGCCAATGATCGGCTATTGAGCGACGGCAAGTATACCTATGGGTGGGATGCGGCTGGCAATCTGACCTCTAGGTCGGGACCGGAGGGGCAGACCACTTACCGGTATGATGCTGAGAATCGGTTGGTTGAGACGAGCGGGCCGGGCGGCGTGGTGCAGTACGCTTATGACGCGGAAGGCAATCGCATCAGCCGCACGACGGCGGCTGGCACGACCGTCTTTGTGGTTGATCCCAACATGCCTTACGCCCAGGTGCTGGAGGAACACGGACCGGCAGGGGCGAAACTTTACGCGTACGGCAACGACATGCTCAACATACAGGGGCCGGATGGTACCCACTGGTTCGATTATGACGGGCTCGGTTCCGTGCGGGCGCTCACGGATGCGAGCGGTACCTTGACAGACACATATATCTACGAGGCGTTCGGCTCGGTGGCGCACCGGACTGGCACTACCGCGAACGACTTCCGGTTTACCGGCGAGCAGTACGACGAAGCCCTGGAGATGTATTACCTGAGGGCGAGATATTATGAGCCGGGGACGGGGCGGTTTGGCCAACAGGATAGACGGTCCGGAAACCCAGCGAATCCAGTGACTTTTAATAAATACATCTATACAAACGCTAACCCCATTAATAATACGGATCCCAGCGGTTTATTTTCAATCCCAGAAATCACCACTTCTCTGGGAATACAGGGGTTTATTAGAAGCATTCCCGGATTGACAGCAAAAGCGCTTGGGGTCGGAGTAGTATCAGGGGTATTTTCTACGATTTATTCTATTATTACTGATATCGAGGCAAATCGCGATATAACAGCAAAAAGCGTGGCCAACGCGGCAATATCGGGTTTCTGTTTTGGATTTTTGTCAACCTTTTTTACGCAGTATCGATGGGCTAGAATAATAATTGGAACTGTCGTGTCTGGAGCAAGTCTAGTCGATTTTGTCAGCTCAATCAAGGCCGGATTGACTATCAGAGCCTCACTTGATTTATTAATCTTCATGTTTTCACTCAGATATCTGAGGGCTGACCTTCGTAGTCTGAGATACCAGCCTATAGATACCTCTAATTTCAAAGGAGGTACACCAACGAAAAATGGAGGGATACGTGAACGCATTCAGTTTTGGAAGGAATGGCAGACCAGATATCCTGAAACTTTAAGTGAAGCAAATAAAGCAATTATTAAGGGTGATCGCGCGCCCCGGATTGATGCCACATGGTGTAAGTACTTTCCGGATCAGGCTCCATACATGGGTGAGAAACTAATTCATCACCACATAAATTATGGCGCCAAGGCAATTCCGTTACCTGAACCGTTTCATAGATATCAACCTGGACGTGGCATATTGCACCCGTAAACGATATGAATTTGGACGGGAGAAATCATAGAAAAAGTAAAGGGGAATCAAAATGATAACAACTCTGGAGGAGTTGCAGCTACATACGGAAAGATGGGCAGTAGAAGCGCCGATAATAGCTAAATATATATTATTGGCTTCCCCAGGCTATTCCAAAGAACAATTAGCAAAATTAACAGAATCTTTGCCCGGAATATCCGAAAGCTACCTTGACTGCGTGGCAAAATTAAAACTCAAAAGTGTTATGCTAAATGGTTTTAGTCTGTGGCCAGAGTGGCTGGGCGAAAAGAGCGATATGCTAGACGAAATCATATATGCAAATACGTCATACAAAAATCCTTTACTCAAGCTATACCAATCAAAAAAACTGTATGAAGTTGCGTCGTATGAAGGAGATTCTATCTGCATAGCTTCGACAATCACGGACGAACCCGGATATGTTTATTGGCTAGATAGAAGTTCCGGGCCAGACATTGAAATCAATAGGATGTGTGATAGTTTCGAGAAGTTTTTATTGTGTGCAGGTAATTTGCAGGATGTAGCAACTAAACATCATGATGAAGACAATAAGGAAAGCGCCGTAAGAGAGTTCGTGGAGGCGCTTAAAGTGATGCAACTAGACGATGAAGAGACAAAATCGTGGGAAAGCATAGCAAAAATGTCACTATAGAAAGAAATTGCATTTTGACATGTTTACATACACTGTTATTAGCAGGAGTTTATTTGCACCATATCTGAGAATCCTTGAAATATAACCTTGGTACGCCGATCCCGTCGGATAGTATTGTTATACCTATTTCGGCCTGGCCCGATAGAGCACTATTGGTTTATCTTCAAACCGGATTGTGATGACCTAGTGTTGCCAAAACTTGCAGAATGGTACGCCTGGGTTAAGGAACGGGGGCAGGATCAGGCTATCAGCTACGTTAACGAAGGAAACGGGGTTATCAAAATCATCGCTCCAGCTAAGGTCCATGATCCGATTATGGCTCTATATATGACCTTTATCGAGCAAAAGCGCGATAAAAGGACATTGCAGATTATTGTTTCCGGGGGAACCCTGGAAGAAGCATTGGCATTGAAGGCTAGGAAATGGTGAGTTAGTTGCTTATGACTTGAGTTCAGCTGCAAGGGGGGATTACTTTGGGCTTGTTTCTTACGGAAATCCTGATTAAATCACACTGGCTGCCGGAAAAACTGGCTGAGACCTTTTCGGAAGCGATGAGCATAGCAGATAATCGAAAGTACTCCATAACTATCCGACCTCTGGAAGATACTGATGACTTTACCCCCGCTTCATTTTTCGAACAGGAAAAGAAAGTCTTGTTGCGACCCCTTGGTCAAGGCTGGATGAGTTTTAAAGATGATATGTTGGGGGATCCTTCCAAACTTTTGGCAGCCTTATCTGTCAAATTACAGGATATTGTTTTATACGTTGAGGTAAATGATAGCGAATATATTATTTGATAATGGATCACGAGTTGATACATATTTGCTGCACCCGGAAGTAACCGATGAACCCCCTGCCTATGGTAATCCTGAAAAAACTTGCACACTGCTGGACATACCTCAACATGCCAAAGAACTTGCAGAAATAATGCAGAACGATTATGTTTTTGCGGAAGAAGGCCTATTTGAGTTTTTATCTTTGCTTGGCATCGAAACCGATCTATTTTTTGAGGGAACACCTGAAGACGCTTTGGTAATAGTTTTCAATGCTCTTTTGGTCTGAAAAAAAGCCTTGCATTATTGTGCAGGGCTTTTTAGTAAACAAGAGGGAGCTTTTGTGATGTCGACTATTAACTGGGATTAGCTGGCCGGATGGGAGCCTAAAGACCGCCACGAATGGGGCCGGGACCACCACTTATACCTATGGCGCGGTGGGACGGCTGGAGCGGGTGGTTGATCCCAATAACAATGTGATCAGCTACAGTTATGACCGCTTTGGGATGTGTACTAAGGTGGCGGGGCCGGGCGGTGAACTGCGATATACCTACGACATCTTGGGGCGCATTGAAACCGTCACTGACCAGCAGGGCCAAGTGACGCGTTATCAGTATGATGAGCTGGGCCGTCAGAAGAAAGTTGCTTATGCTAATGGAACGGAGACGCTGTATACCTACGACGTATTGAGCCGGTTGACCAGTGTTGTTAATCGCCAGAGCGCGGCCGCGGGAGCGATCATTTCGAGCCATAAGTATACCCTGAACGCGGCCGGGCAGCGTATCAAGATCGAGGAACAGGGCAGTGTGGTCGAGTACGGCTATGGCAACCTGAACCGGCTGACTTCGGAAAAACGTAATGGGGTTGTAGAGCTGGATGATAGCTATACCTATGATCCGGTTGGGAACCGCTTGACCAAGTCCGCGTTGGGTGGGAATGCTTCATAAGCCTATGATGCCATAACAATTACTGTCCTTTTACTCTTTTTCTCAAACGGCTTGAGGAGGTCACGGCTCGCCTTCGGACGGGCTGTGTTTTGTTTACGACAGCATTTTCTGTTCTCCCCTTGACAAGCCCCATATATGGTATTATTATAATTAATGGAATCAATGGAGGTGCGCTATGCCTAAAGACATATACGATGTTATGCTAAACCCCACTCGGATGAGAATTGTGCAGATTCTCGCTACGCATGATACAATGACAACTACGAAACTATGCGAAATACTCAACGACATTCCGCGAACCACGATTTATAGGCATATCAGTATCTTAATCAGCGCAAGTGTCCTGATGGTCGTCGACGAAAAGAAAATCCGTGGAAGTGTCGAAAGAACGCTTGCCCTTAATATAGATAGACTAAGCAGTTGCAGCACGACTGAGGACATACCTCAGCAGGCATTCAGGTTTTTGATGAATACCTATACTAAGTTTGAAAAGTACTTCAATAGGGATAATTTTGTGTCGGGAACGAACAAAGTGTTTTTTAACAACACTGTTATGATGATGGATGACCAGGAATTTGACCAATTCTTATCTGATTTGCAGGCATTATTAATAAAGTACCATTATGAGTCCTCGACCGAAAGGAAGCCGAGAGATATATCAATAATATCTGCGCCACCATCGGTGGGTGAAAATGATGATTAAGGTCAACAAGAAGAAACGGAGTAAAAAAGCAATGATAATTTTTGTAACTATCATAGGAATTGTTGTTCTGATAAATCTGGTCAGCCTGATAATCAATCAAGTGTTTTTAAGGCACGAGTTGGATAACCTCATTCCTTACGGCAAATTGGTAGAGGTGAACGACCGAAATATGCACATCTACTCTATGGGTGCGGGAGATAAAACGATTGTGTTATTACCGGGATTTGGAGTTCCGCTGCCAAGCGCAGATTTTGCTCCTCTCATGCGAGAGCTATCAAACGAATACACTGTGGTTTGTGTCGAGTATTTCGGTGTTGGATTCAGTGATGAAACCGATGTGCAACGGACAAATGAGAACTATACCCAAGAAATCAGAACGGCGTTGTCAAAAACCGGGTTTGCACCGCCTTATGTTCTGATGCCGCATTCCGGCTCTGGTATATACAGCGAATACTACGCCACGAAATATCCTAATGAAGTATCAGCAATCATCATGCTTGACACAACGTCATCAGCAAAAACCGAGGCGAATGTCCCAAAGTTTGTCTTGGAATTGAGTAAAGTTCAGCAGGCTATTGGGATTAGCCGAATCTTCAATCCTCTTATAGTGTCGTCGGTGCTTTCTATAAAAGAAGTATACGGCTATACACAGCAGGAAATAAACGACTATACAAAGTTCATAAACCATGTTAATAACGATACGATTATCGACCAAACATATAGACTCAATGAGAATATTCTTGAAGTCATGAGCATGGAGTTTCCGAGCGTTGTGCCTGTTCTAAAGATTGTTGCTTCTGAAACCGCTCAGGGCAAACAGACCGGCAAAGAATACCAAAATGCTCATATAAACAGATTGGGCAAAAACGCACAATGGACAGTTATCGAAGGAAATCATTTTATTTATCACAGGAATGTTGCAGCAATACTTGATGCAACGAATGAATTCCTGCAAAGCAAAGGAAGATAGCTGTTCTTTCTTGAATTTCAATGTAACATTCTTTTTTTCAGCCTGAATAATAAACACAGGTTTCTACCAAAAATTAGGATGTTAGTAGTTAAAATCACTCAAGATTTTAGCTACCAACACCCTATATTTTGGTCTTATGAAATTACCTAAAGCCCTTATGCTGCAAGGCTTTTCACGCCTCTAATACCCTGCATTCCCGGATCATATAACGATGAAAGATGATTAAGACATGATCGTATGGGTATCATCTACTGGACGAATAAACAAACAGGAATCAAGTATGCCTACAGTAATGAGGCGTATTGGGACAAAAATAAGAAGCAATCAAGAGCCAAGCGGAAACTGCTCGGACGAGTTGATCCGGAAACCGGCGAAAGTGTGCCGACCGGAGCTTACAAAAAGACAAATATTATCAATAGCTTACTTCTTGATCTTGGAAGAAAACAATGCACTTAATCGCTTCTCGCATTGGCAGCAACTACACATCCATCCAAACAGCGCAGACATTCCATCTAAACGAAGTAGTGAGCTGTTTCAGTCGATCAGCGAAGAAGGGAGAATGGTGTTTTTTCAAAAACAAGGCAGAAGGAGCATCGAACGGGAATACTGGGCGTTTGACATCACCTCAATTTCCAGCTATTCGGATGTGCTCTGCCAGGTAAAGAAAGGCAGAAACAAAGAGTACGACCGTCTTCCACAGATCAATCTGGGATTACGAACAGGAACGAACGTATAAAGGCGACACACTTACAGGAAAAATGCGTGCGTATCTACTGCTTTTCTACAATCCTGAGAAGGCCGCCAAGGATCAGATTGAAATGAACGAATATCTGACCAGAGCGTCTGAACTGTAGGAGATTACAGGTTTCATCGGAACTGTCACTTAACGGGAAGCTGTTTGTAGAATTTATTGCTCTGATTTTCCTGTCTTACGTCAAAAAGAAAATGCAAGAAGCCAAACTCTTTGATAGATTACCAAAAAACAGAAAAAACTGTTTCAGGCGCTGGGGGTTACGGTTCCATCGTTATAAACTTCGGGAATGCAGGATAAAAAAGCCCCGTTTGAACTGGGCCTAGAACGCGGTCATGATTAGGCTCAGGCAGAATTTTTGGGATCGGTCCCCGGAGGGCCTCAAAAACAACACTTTCATAATCATGGACACTCTTGTTTCGCATACCTCTGATGCTTTATGTGAGTTCCAAAAGATAGATCAGCAATGTACTGGGATACTTCATTAATGTAGTCAAGCATTTTTTTCAGGGTAATCCTATCTTTGCTTATCATATAAGACAATCCCTTCCCGTTCTACTACAGAGCAAATATCGGTGTTCTTGCTCAATTCGGATATCCCAAATAAGTCTACGCGCTTGTTTAGTTGCGACTTAATGTCCTCCAGTAAGCCGAAGAAATTAATATTTAGTAGCTCGCCCCTGCTGTCAATGACTATATCAACATCACTTTGATCTATTGCGTTGCCTTTGGCATAGGACCCGAACAACACAGCGCGATATACAGGGGCAGCTTCAAAAACAGGGCGGAGCTTAGCACTTACTTCGTCAATTTGATAAATCTTGGGCTCCATATTTCACACCACACTACAAAATGATGCTTTTATTATAGCCATAGTAAACGATTTTCTCAAGTTGCGCCAGTCAGCGGCAATCCTTGAGAGCTTTAAAAGGGCCCCAACCCCAGCTGCCAAGGTCTGTCAAGAATTTTTTGTTTTTAGCTAATCCAGTTATAGCAAAAATAATCACATAAGATGTGGCTTGACCTTTTCCGGGAAGACTTCTGAAAACTGAAGAAGTATCAATCCCAATTATGGACACGGCCCGTCTACTTTCGGAGGACATCCTGGGTGGCCAGAATTGGCTGAAAAGTGTTTTCCGGATGCAAATGATGATTATGATCGTGTTTAGCATAATAAATAGGCCTTTTCTGAAGTGGGAAATGGCGACTTTATTGACTTATTGCATGCAATCGGCTAAAATATATATGAACCGAATTGTGGACGAGGCAGGGGTTAAAAGTATGAAATATATCAAAAGAAGTCTGGAAAGTATTTTCCTTGATTTGAACAAACAATATCCAGCTATTCTAGTGACTGGTCCCAGGCAGGTCGGCAAAACCACCATGCTGCAAAAGCTCATGGAGACAGAAGGACGGGGCCGTAACTATGTGACATTGGATGATTTAAATGAGCGGATGCTTGCCAAAACTGACCCTGCCATGTTTCTGCAGCTGCATAAACCGCCGGTACTTTTGGATGAAGTTCAATATGCTCCCGAACTCTTTTCTTATATAAAAATCATGATCGATAAAAGTCATTTGGCGGGCGACTTTTGGCTGACAGGCTCACAACTGTTCAAGTTGATCGATGGTATTCAGGAATCACTGGCCGGGCGCGTAGCGTTATTACATCTTTCACCGTTGTCACAGCAGGAGTTATATGGTGGAAGTCAGACGGCATTCGGCATTAATCTAGAGAAACTGGCAAAGAAGCAGGCAGAAGTAGCACCTGTGACCACTCCGGAAATTTATCAACGCATATTTGGTGGCGGAATGCCTGCCCTTGCCAGCGGACAATACACCGACAGGGGTATCTTCTATGCCAGTTACATCAGGACGTATTTGGAGCGCGACATCAAAGACCTCTCCGGAGCAATCGACTCATTGAAGTTCTTTAACTTTGTCACTGCAGTCGCTGCCAGAACGGCGCAGCTGCTAAACTATAAAGGTATTGCCGACGATTGTGATATTGATCAGGTCACCGCCAAAAACTGGCTACGCATTCTAGAGGCCTTGGGCATTATCTTTTATCTGCATCCTTATTCAAATAATGTCCTGAAGCGTACTATCAAGACACCAAAGCTTTACTTTTACGATACCGGGCTTGTATGCTATCTTACAAAATGGAGCAGCCCCGACACCTTAATGAATGGAGCGATGAATGGCGCTCTGCTTGAGAATTACGCAGTAAGTGAAATCCTGAAAAGCTACCAAAACACTGGAAAGGAAGCTTATCTATACTATTATCGGGATAAAGATACCAAAGAAATTGACCTGCTTATTGAAGGTGATGGAGAGTTGCACCCTGTTGAAATCAAAAAGACTGCCACACCCGATCAGAGACTGTTGAGCGTATTCAAAGTAATAGAAAAAGCCCCGCTAAAGCGGGGCACAGGAGCAGTTCTCTGTCTGGCCGAAAAGTTAGGTGCCTTTGACAGAGACAATTTAATTGTACCAATTGGACTGATCTAGGATAGCCCCAGCTGCCATGCTAAAAATGCCCACATGTTAGCCTGTTCCGCCACGATCTTATGCAATGGCTTTCCAACGCCATGGCCCGCGTCCGCTTCCACTTGCAGCAGGATCGGTCCCTTCGCTGCCTTGATAGAGGCAACGTGCTGCAGCAGAGCGGTCATCTTTTTGGCATGCAGCGGGTCGACGCGGGTATCTGATTCAGCAGTGTAGGTGTAGATTGCCGGGTATGATACATCCTCATGCACATGATGATACGGCGAATAGGCATAGAGCCACTTAAAAGCTTCCGGATCCTCCGGGTTGCCGTATTCGGAGCACCACAGGTAAGCGATCAGGAACTTATGATAACGCACCATGTCAAGCAATGGCACACCGCATGCCACCGCCTTGGCCAGGTCGGGGCGCTGGGTTAAGGTTGCGCCAACTAGCAAACCGCCGTTACTGCGCCCCCAAATCCCCAAATGATCATGATCGGTATATCCTTTACTAATCAAGTACTCTCCGGCTGCGATGAAATCGTCAAAAACGTTTTGCTTATTGCCCTGCATTCCAGCCCGGTGCCAATCTTCGCCATACTCATTGCCGCCCCGCAAGTTGGCCGATGCATAGATACCGCCGGATTCAATCCACGGCACGATGGCAGGCATGTAAGTAGGGGTTTTGCCGACATTGAATCCACCGTATCCGATCAACACGGTTGGATGAGGGGTGCCGTCTGAGACGGACAGATCACGGCGTTTTAAGATGAACATGGGAATCTGGGTGCCGTCTTTGGACGGATAAAACACCTGCGCGATTGAGACCAAGTTCGGATCCACCGCCTGAGCGCTGGCCAGGATTACTTCCGGTTGGGGTTGGGCAGGAGCGTCTTTGGAAACGCTGCAGCGATAGATGGCCGGCGGAATGAGAAAGGATTCAAAGACGAAGAAGAAGTCGTCACTTTCCAAATCAGCTGCCAGGCCGGTCACCGAACCAATGGTGGGTAAGTGGATCTCCCTCTGGAGCTTGCCGTGCAAATCGTACACATAGAGATGGGCGACCGCATGCTTCAGACCGCTGACAATGATATGCCCTTTGGCAAATGCCACATCTTCAATGGTCAGATCATCCGCTTCGGGGATGAGAGTCTGCCAGTTAGCCGGGGCAGGATTCTGCAAATCGATGCCAACTACTCTGTACCGGGATGCCTGATAATTAGTGAGCGCATACAGGGTCTCACCGATGATGCGCCCTCCAAAGTGTGCGTCGATACCTTCCACGATGGGGCGGAAGCGACCAGCGGGACCCGCGGGGTCGGTCTCGTCTCGGAAGTATAGATCTGTGCTCCTCCAACCATGGGAGACATGCAGCAACATATAGCGGCCGTCTTCTGAAAGGCTGGTGCCAAGGGAGAGTTCTTTAGCACATCCCTCACCGTAGATCTTTGGATCATCAGCCGGATCAGTACCTAGTTTATGATAGAAAATATGCCGATTATAATTCTCTTCGCCGGGCGGAACTGTGCCTGGCTGCGGATAGCGGCCATAATAGAAGCCACTATTGTCTTTCTGCCAGGTAACCCCGGCGTAGCGGGTGCGCGTAATTCTTTCAGGCAGCGGCTTCCCAGTGGCAACCTCCATTATGTGAAGGACGCTCCACTCGTCACCGCCTTCGGAGAGTCCGTAAGCCAGCATAGAGCCGTCGGAAGACGGGCTCCACCAGTCGAGCGCTATAATTCCGGTTTTGCTTTCATTGTTGGGATCAACCAGTATGCGGCCGCGACTGCCAATGCCTTGCGGCAGCGTTTCATCAGTTTTATTGGCAGCGGCAACCAGCAAATCTTCCAGAGAAATCACCATTAATACGGGTTGGCTTTTGCCTTGGAGGTGCGCCGTATAAAATAGTTGGCTGCCACAAAGCTGAAGCCCGCCGATCATTTCCTGAGACATCAGTTCTGTCAGACGTTTACTGATAAACTCCCTGTGGGGCAGTTGCCTCATAACAACTTCTGTCCTTTGGTTTTGGGCTTGGGTCCATGCCTGTGTTGCAGAAGACTGGCCATCTTCCAGCCAACGGTAAGGGTCTTCAATTTTGATACCGTGCACGATGTCAGTTACTGTTTGTCTGGGAGTATGGGGTGCATCAGGGATATTTATTTCATTAAGCCTGGTCATTTGCATCATCCTTTTCAACGATTTACAACTGACTATTTCGGTAACCGGAATATTGTTGATTTCTAGAAAATCCATGCGCTTCCTTCCAGCCTTTGATGAATTCTTTTGTTTGCGGTTCTATATGACAGAAACGCAGCGGACAAGGATTTGTAAAAAAGATTGCGAACACTTATTATGTTGGCAGAAGGGAGCCGATCATTAATGAGCTCGCAAAATAAAGATTACCACAACGGTTTTCGAGAACGTCTTCAAGATTTCTTTGAGGATACAACAAAGAAGCTTAAAGAGCTCCCCGAATTCAGCGACATTCTTAATTCGGGTTTCTTTAAAGACGATCTTTTAAAGCTACGTCTGGCTGAGGTTTTTGAGAAAACAGTCGCTATTGAAGAGCGTATTCGGAAGGCAGTAAGCTCTGTCAGATACGATGATCAAAAGCTGTGCACCAAAGATTTCAGAAATTCTTCTGCCAAATCAGTAGCGGATCTAATTTCGGAAACATGGGCCAACTGTATGTTTTTTGCTGAATGTCATAAGATACTTAGTTCCGTTCCATGTCCAATGCCGAGGTCAGCAGTCATGGCAAATATGGGCCTGGGGCAAAATTCCTATTTATCACGCTTTGCTCCCATAGCATACAAGACTTCATTGGAGCTATTTCAATTAAACCGCTTTCTAGATGAGAATACCGACAATATTGATGCGCCAATGATTGGATCTCATACTAAGAAATTACCACCACTTCCGGAGCAGGCAACTGTTTATCTTGGTAAAGAGCTAGCGGATCTGGCTGATGAGTTTAATAGATGGAGCTACGAATTTTGCGCATTTGTTGAAGGCATGGCTTCATGTGGAGGTAATTGGGACAGCTTGCGAAGAGAAGTGACGGGAGCGCTTTTATGCCTGCATCAATTGCAGAGTACATTCGTGCGCTCGGAAGCGCTGTGGTCGAAGAGGACAATAGAAGCGATGTCTGAAGACTAAATGAAGGGGTTGCTTTTATGAAAGTGCTGCAATCATTTTCATTCAATGAAGAACATGCCGCCAAAAGAGTATCAGTCTCTTATGTCATTACTTGTGATGATCATCGTATGGATCCGGAGCTTGTCACAAAGGCTCTGAATATCCAGCCTACTTCCGCATGGAAAAAGGGAGAGGGATATATTGGGAAAACAGTTGCTTTCCCCTAGATTGGATGTGATTAAAGAGATTATAAATACAGAGGGTGTTTCTTCAAGGATTACTATTTGGAAAGATTCGTATGAGACAGATATATATTACGATGTTGATTCGAACTTGCTGATGAGATTGTGCCAATTATGCCATGAATGCCAGATAACAAAAACGCAGCATCGCCTGACACAAAAGCCAGGAAACAAATCCAGACTTTTGCTCTCGTCCTTAAACTATTGGGGGGCTGGGTTCTATTTTGCAGCATAATTGGATTGGTCTTTTCTCTCAGCGGGATTTTCAATGAATTGCAGGCGTCCGTTTCTGAAACTTCTTTTGCCACAAGGATTTTTGCGTATTTTCTGGCGGCATTTGCGCTGGGATTATTATTGGGCGGAGCAGCTATATTTGCAGGCATTAATATTGGCAAATATCATCGATGGGCGAAAAGGCTGAGTGAAGTGTTATTAGTAACCTTCAGCCTTTTCCTAGCAGGTTTCGCACTGATCCTTAGCATGCTGATTCCTGCATTTCCGCCGCCGATCGGTGCAGGGGTTAAAATCATGGCGGCCTTTAGTGTATTGCTGTTCATTATCCCAATTTATCTATGCTTGCGTTGGTTAAGGTCGAGACAAGTAACGACATTGTTCGATTAATCCTGAACATGGGAGAAACTCAAGGGAGGCCAGCGTGTGAAATATCTGTTGAAAAACGGTCTGGCTGTAACTATGGACCCCAACCGGAATGTTTTCCAGGGTGATCTGCTGATCGAAAATGATCGCATCGCAGCTATTGGAACGCATCTGGTGGACAGTGAAGCCGAAACGATTGACTTGACTGGCATGGCGGTCATCCCGGGTTTAATCCAAAGTCATATTCATGCCTGCCAGGCTCTTTTCCGCGGCCTAGCTGATGATTTGGCTTTGCTGGACTGGCTTAGAAACCGAATCTGGCCTTTCGAAGCGGCACATAACGCGGAATCGCTTTACACCTCCGGGATGCTGGGCTATGCTGAATGTCTGCTGGGAGGCACAACCACTGTTGTTGATATGGGAACTGTCCACCATACGGATAGTCTGTTTCAGGCTGCCCTCGATATCGGAATTCGGGCAATCATAGGCAAGGCGCTTATGGACATGGGTGAAGGCGTACCTTCAAATCTTGTCGAGTCACAAGAAGAGGCTATTAATGATTGGCAGCGCTTGCATAGCAAGTTTCATGGTGCAGACGGCGGCCGGGTATTGAACAGTCTGGCGCCTCGTTTTGCCCTTTCCTGTACCAGGCCATTGTTGGAAAGGGTTGCCGCCTTGGCGCAGCAATATGGCGTTATTGTTCAGACCCACGCTTCGGAAAACCGTGATGAATGCGCCGCTGTAAAGAGTATCGCCGGTCTGGGCAATGTGGAGTATTTGCATCAGACGGGTCTGACGGGAAAAAACGTTGTGCTGGCGCATTGTATTTGGCTGAGTGAGGTTGAAAAGGATATATTGGCGCAGACAGGAACGGTCGTGGCGCATTGCCCATCATCAAATCTGAAGCTGGCTTCCGGGTTGGCTGCTGTACCGGAAATGCTAGGCCGCGGCATCGCTGTGACCATCGGAGCCGACGGCGCTCCATGCAATAACAGTATGGATGCTTTTCTGGAAATGCGTTTGGCGTCCCTGCTGCAAAAACCGGGCCAAGGCGCTTTGGCAATGCCCGCGCGGCTTGTCTTTGAGCTTGCTACGGTGACAGCGGCCACTGCACTGAACCTGCCGGAGATTGGATCGCTCGTCACAGGCAAAAAGGCTGATGTTGTTGCCGTCGATTTGGAAAGATGCCACCAGATGTATCTGCCGGAGGCCGATATCTATTCCGCCCTAGTCTATAGTGCTAAGAGTTCCGATGTTCGGCATGTCTGGGTCGACGGCCAAATGGTTGTCGGCGATGGTCGCCCATTAACGGCAGATGCAGCCAATTTGTTACAGAAAGCAAAAATACAGGCGGCCGCTATCAGGCAACAAGTGTGCCGTTAAGGCACCTATGAGTCACTATTGCCTGGGTCGGTAGAGTCAGATAGAATTATATGTAGCAATATTGGCAGAGGTAGTAGGAGAAATTGATGGACAGAAAACTGAAATTCATCCAGTATTTTGGCTTTATCACGGCTGGCATGGTTGGGACGCTGATCGCTCCGCTGCTGCCGGAAGTGCGCACCGCTCTTGGGCTGACCTATAGTCAGGTGGGAGCGGTTCTCTCCGCACAGTCAATCGGAACATTGATTGCCGCCTTGGCGGGTGGTTATGCGGCGGATCGCTTCGGTAAAAAATCAGCTTTATTAGCTGGAAGCGCTTCTCTTTTGCTTGGCCTGTTATTAATTGTACTGGCCCGGTCGTTTGCACCGGCATTTTTATCGATGATCTGCATCGGAACCGGGTTTGGAGTGTATCAAGTCGCGATTAATGCTTTGTGTGCCGACACTAGCGGCACCAACAAAGGGGCGGCTATGAATCGGCTGCATGTTTTCTATGGTTTGGGAGCAATTTGTGGCCCGGTGCTGAGCGCGTTGCTCTTAGGTCAGATGAGTTGGCGCACTATTTTTGCGGTCTCGTCAATTGCGCCATTGGTGATGATCGGCGCACTCTTCCTGATTAGAATACCAGGTCTAGGCTCAACTCCATGCCCAGATCCGGCTTCAGCCTCGACCGCGACCGCGGCGTCAACCGCGGCCCCGGCTTCGGCGCTGACCCCGGTTGCGATCTCTGACAAGCGGTCGGCTCCGAAGCAAGCACGGTTCCACTGGTACGGCGGTAGTTTTCTGCTGTTGACCGGTTTGATCTTATTTTTCTATGTCGGGCTGGAAGTGTCCGTATTCGGCTGGCTGCCGAGCTTCTGGGACAGTCTGACCTGGGCAAACGCTTTTCCGCCAGCCCTGACATCCGGTGTGTTTTGGTTGTCGCTCACGATCGGCCGCCTGATTGCTGGCAGGATTTCAGACCGGCTCGGTTTTGGCAAATTTCTGATGGGTGCCTGTCTGGCATCAGCCGTACTGGCCCTGAGCTGGTGGGCTGTGCAGGGCGGGCTGCCGGCGCTACTGCTTATCTTCGTCCTTGGCATGGCGATGGGCGGGATCTTTCCTACCGCTATGGTGTCGGTGATCTCGCAATATCCGGGCCGTACCGCCACTGTATCAGGCACAATGTCGCTGATCGCTTCTTTTGGAGGGCTGATAGTACCGGCGGCCGTCGGAAGGGTCGCCGATCAGGGCGGAATCTCCGTCCTTCCAGCAGCCATCGCCATCGTCACCTTGGCCCTGTTTTTGGCGAGTGTCGTAACTTGGGTGCCGCGGCTTGCGCGGCGGCGGTAGGTCATTCTATGGAATTAGCTTCTGTGA
>ENA-UOOE01001981-UOOE01001981.1-fermentation-metagenome-genome-assembly--contig:-NODE-1981-length-15707-cov-8.164196_pt1 | contig 15707 bp, 13 predicted proteins | sample MGYA00245776_ERZ724021 | MGnify/ENA primary metagenome ERZ724021 (study PRJEB28704, sample SAMN03018321) | fermentation metagenome | biome: anthropogenic terrestrial biome; feature: soil; material... | reverse complement strand
TAATGTTTAGAACACTTAAAAAGTAGTTCTAAACATATTATACGAGGAGGGATATAATGAAGGAAGTAAAAGCAGGCTGCGGAATTCCCATGGATTCTGCCGAAGTGAAAGAAGAACCGAAAATTAATGATGAGCAACAAAAAATTATTTTAAAGGAGGAACAAAGAATGATAATGGTAGGAAAACCGGCACCAAATTTTAATGCACAAGCTTTTTATAAAGGAAAATTTGTAAATGTAAGCTTAGAAGAATTTAAAGGCAAATGGGTATATTTATGTTTTTATCCGGGAGATTTTACATTCGTCTGAGCTACCGAAGTAGCAGCAGTTGCTGCTAAGAATAAAGAATTTGAAGAATTAGGTGCACAAGTATTGTCCTGCAGCGCGGATTCAGTATTTACACATAAGATTTGGAATGATAATGAGTTATCAAAAATGACAGGCGAAGATATCCCGTTCCCGATGTTATCAGATCAAAATGGCGAAATTGGCAAGATGTACGGCATTTACAACGCAGAAGCCGGTACTGAAACAAGAGGAAGGTTTATTATAGATCCGGACGGTATTGTTCAAGGATTTGAGGTGTTAACTCCTCCGGTTGGAAGAAATGTTTCTGAAGGACTCAGACAATTAAAAGCATTCCAACATGTAAGAGCAACAGGCGGTTCGGAAGTAACTCCTTCAGGATGGAAACCGGGCAAGAAAGTATTAAAACCGGGTCCTGACTTAGTAGGAAATGTATGGAAAGAATGGTCGGTTAAAGACGCATTTGATGAATAAAACATACATATAAGATAATTATAATTATGCGTTTTTAGATTAAACCAGCCATTGCGCTGGTTTTTTTGCGTAACATTAGTTATTAGTGGTGTCGGGTTTTGATTGTCAGCACATTATTTAGTTGACAAAAGTTATTAATAATGTGAATATTAAATATAATAGCTTAATACTAAATTTTGGAGATAAATAAATGGCACAAATAAAAACCAAAGAAATAAAAGAACTGAATGCATATTATTTACCGGAAGGATTTATAATTGATGAAATACCTGATCATTCAGAAGGCACATTAAAAACTTGGAAGACGGCATTTGACGAAAATAAATACAAAGCCTTATTTCATCTTGGTTTTTTAAATAAAGAATTATGGTTTTCGCCTTCAATTGAATTTCTTCATAACATATCGGAAATTCTCATAAAAAAATTGAGCCAACAGTCAGAAATTGAATTTTATAGAGATAAAGTACAAGTTGAATTAACGGAAGACGATATTTATAAGTTTAAAGAAGAGATACCTTTTGCTATTGGTATGGAATATGTGGATGATGACTGGATATTAAATATTTGGGAATCATTACTGTCTGTTTTCAGATTAGAAATTAAGGGCTATGATGGTACAGTGTCCAGATATTTTGCCGAGTACAACTCTAATATAAACATTGTTGGAAGGATATTTTTTCACTTGGTTGAAAATAAAGGTTATGAGTATCCGTTTGCTTTTATGGCTACATATTCAACAAAGACGGTTAAAAGCAATCGAGCAGTTCATACACCATTGAAAAATGCTCTGTCAGAATTTAAGGGTGATGAAAGAAAATTAATTTCGTTAATTTCAACAGTAATAAAAGCAGCTGATAAGAGTTCGTTCATTTCGGAATTGCTTGAAAGCGGTGAATTGTTTGCTCCTTTGAAATTAACGGTTGAAGAAGCATATATATTCTTAAAGGAGATTGTAATTTACGAGGAAGCAGGAATTATGTGCAGAGTACCGGATTGGTGGCGTAAAAAAAGCAATTCCGTTGGTCTTTCGGTCAAGATGGGAGAAATGGAGCCCTCCGGTGTGGGTTTGTCAGCAATTTTAGATTTCTCTCCTACCCTCACTATAGGAGATGAAGAGATATCAGAGAAAGAATTAAAAGAATTTTTAAAAATGGCGGAAGGCCTGATTCAATATAAAGGTAAATGGGTTGAAATTAATAAAAAAAAGTTAGAAGATGTACTTAAGGCATTTGAAAGGGTTAAAGACTTTGCAACAGATGAAGACTTGTCACTTGGAGAAGCAATGAGATTAGAATTGAACATGAATGAATTACTTGTGCTGCCTGCTGATGAGATAGATATATCAGTATCAAATGGAAAATGGTTAAGAAATTTAAAAGAAACTATGCTAAAGCCTGTTGAGAAAGTAAGTATCGTACCTTCATTTCATGCAAAATTAAGAGGTTACCAGGAAGTAGGTTATAATTGGCTTTATAAGCTATCTCAGTTTGGATTCGGTGCTTGTTTGGCAGATGATATGGGATTAGGAAAAACAGTGCAGATGATTGCTTTTTTAGAATATCACAGGGTGACTAACGGGGGACGGGCGCTGCTTATACTTCCTGCTTCTTTGATAGGAAACTGGCAGAAAGAAATTGAAAAATTTGCGCCTGAAATGCCTTATCAGATATTGCATAAAAGCGATTTAAAAAGTACTGAAGACATTCAATTCAGAGATGGGGATTTTTTGTATATAACTACATACGGCATGGCTATTAGGTTAGAAGAATTAAAAGATATACATTGGGATTATTTAATTTTGGATGAAGCGCAAGCCATAAAAAACCCGGGGACAAAACAAACAAAAGCAATTAAATCAATACCCGCAGATATGCGAATAGCAATGACAGGAACACCAATTGAAAACCGATTAAGTGATCTGTGGTCATTATTTGACTTTCTTAATCAGGGTTTATTGGGAACAGCCAAAGAATTTACCGACTTTTCAAAATCCCTTAAGGATAATGCTATGGGTTATTCAAAGCTTAGAAAGATGATTCAGCCTTTCATGCTTAGAAGGTTAAAAACCGATAAAAGTATTATAGCGGATTTACCTGATAAGTTGGAAATTAATGAATATACTGATTTAACCAAGAAACAAATTGCTCTTTATAAACAGTTAATCACGCAGATTGAAGAAAAGCTGTTAACAGCCGAAGGAATTGAAAGGAAGGGACTTGTATTAGCAAGTATAATGAAATTTAAGCAAATATGCAATCATCCCGATCAATATTTAGGCAGAGAAGAATATAAGGAGCAACAAAGCGGAAAATTTGAAAAATTAAGAGAAATATGTGAAACAATATATGAAAAAAGAGAAAAAGTTTTAGTATTTACTCAATTTAAGGAAATGACTGAGCCTATATCAGAATTATTAAGTGAAGTATTTTCAAAAGAAGGTTTTGTACTTCATGGCGGTACACCTGTGAAAAAACGAAGCGAGATGGTGAAGGAGTTTAACAGTGAGCGATATATACCTTATATGGTATTATCATTGAAGGCCGGCGGTGTGGGACTTAATTTGACTGCAGCAAATCATGTAATTCATTTTGACAGATGGTGGAATCCGGCTGTGGAAAATCAAGCAACAGATCGTGCATTTCGTATAGGGCAGACTAAAAATGTAATAGTGCACAAATTTGTAACAAAAGGAACAATTGAAGAAAAAATTGATTCTCTTATTGAACAAAAACAAAAACTGTCGGGAGATGTACTCTCATCAGCAGGAGAACAGTGGATAACAGAGTATGATAATGAGGAACTTATGAAGATATTTGCTTTAGGTGGTGATATGTAATGAGTAATAGCAGATTTCCTAAATATGAATCATCAGCAGAAAAAAAAGAAAAGGCAAATAATTCATTGGCAAAATTAAAGAAGAAAAGTCCGGATATTGAACCTGTAATTTTGGAAGGGCGAACATTGGCGAAAAATTGGTGGGGAAAGGCTTGGAATATAAATCTTGAAAATTATGCCGATTATGAAAACAGAATTAATAGAGGAAAAAGTTATGTTCGAAACAATATGGTTTTAGATTTAAAGATTGCTAAAGGAAATGTAAAGGCTAAGGTGCAGGGCAGCCGGAAGAAACCATATGATGTTGAAATCTCAATCGACACTTTAAGCAAAGAAAAATGGGAGCGTGTTACTGCATTATGCAATAATAGCATCGAATCTTTGGAACAATTGATTGAAGGCAAATTTCCAAAAGAATTGGATGTTTTATTCAAGGAAAAAGAGTATGGATTATTTCCGGCACCCAAAGAAATTCATTTTGACTGCAGCTGCCCTGACTGGGCAAGTATGTGTAAGCATGTTGCAGCAGTTTTGTATGGAATAGGAGCGAGACTTGATTTAAATCCGATGCTTTTTTTCGAGCTTAGAGATATAGATAGTCAGGAGTTAATTAGAAAATCTGTAGAGCAGAAATTAGATAATATGCTGAAAAATGCCGGCAAGAAAAGCAAACGAGAAATTTCTGAAAAAGATATATCAGATATATTTGGATTGTAGAATGAAGGCAGTGCCATAGTTTGCACGGAACAATTTTAGTGGGAAAATCGTCTATTTATATGATATTATATTGTATAGGTATAAACTGAACGGGAATAAAAAAGTATATGAAAATAGGAGGGGAAAATGTATTCGGAATTAAATATGATGTTGGACGAAGCCCAACAAAAAGTATACAGGTTAAATAAAATAAATTCAATTCTTAATGAATTAAGAATTGATGAATCAGAATTAAAGAATAAAGTATATGAACTAAAAACAGTATTAGATAAGGAAAACTTAGATATAGAAAAACTAAACAAGAAAAACATAGTGTCTATTTTTTATTCAATCACAGGTAAATTAGAAGAAAAAAAAGAGGAAGAACAAAAAGAAGCACTTTCAGCAAAATTTAAATATGATCAAGCAAATTATGATTTAGAATATATTAAAACAGAAATTTCTAAATTAATAGAGGAAAGAAAAGAATATAAAGATTGTATTAATGAATATAACAGTTTATATGCACAGAAAAAGAATTTATTAATTAAGACGGACGAAGGTTCTGCAAATAAGATATTAGAGATAACACGAAAAACAGAAGATTCTAAGAGAAATTTAGTAGAGCTGAGTGAAGCTGTTTCAGCCGGTAAATTTGCTGTAAACAGTCTTGATTCTGCCCTAAAAGGTTTAAGTTCCGCCAAGGGATGGGGAACGTGGGATTTGTTGGGCGGAGGTTTGATTTCAGATTTAGCAAAACATTCACATATTGATGATGCTATGAAAGAAGTTGAAAACGCTCATTACCAGCTGAGAAGATTTAAATCTGAGCTTGCAGATGTAAAAATTAATTATGATATTAAATTTGAAACAGAAGGGTTTGGCAAATTTGCGGATTTCTTTTTTGACGGATTGATTGCAGATTGGTATATGCAGTCTAAAATTAATAATTCATATGATTGTGTATCTAATGTTAAAAACCATGTTAACAGCACTATATATAAATTACAGCAGCTAAAAGAACAAGAAACATTAAATATAGAAAAATTAGAAAGTGAATTAAAAAATATTATTATCAGATCATAGTATAAACGGTTAAATATGCGATACATTTAAATAGAATTTATCAATAACCTAAAGCCGGCAACTGTGCCGGCTTTTTTTGTGCATTCAACAAGGTTAATGTATGATGGAATTATTTACATGCAGCTGTTATGGAACATTATACATATCCCGCCGTCTAAAGTATATGTAATGCATGCATAAACAAGAAGAAAGAGGAGCATACCTTTACTTTAGGGTTAGTTTCTGAGGGTAAAGGGAATGTCCCTAAAATAAAAGGAGAATTTTATGAAAAAAATAAATTTATTATTATTGGCATTAATCTTGGTAATTGGTTTTACTGCATGCCAATCCAATGATGCGGGTAAAAATCCGGTTGTAAACAATAACCTTGAGGGAAGTCTTGAGAGTATATTGGATAAAATATATGAAAAAGCTGAAGTAAGTGATTCAATGAAGGATTTTATCAAAGAAGGATTGCAAGTTACAGAAATTACAGCAGAAAATGCGGGTTATTTTCTCGGAAAGGAAAATGTGGAATTTGAGGCGGCAATTGCTTCCGAACCCATGATGTCATCATCTGCTTACTCTTTATGTTTAGTAAGAGTAAAGGAAGGTGCGGATATTGAAAAGATAAAAGCAGATATTAAAGAAAATGTTGACCCGAGAAAGTGGATATGCGTAGGGGTAGACCCAAGTAATGTTATAGTTGACAATATCGGCGACGTGGTAATTCTGATTATGAGTGATGAAGCGGGAAATGCCCTGCATGATGCCTTTCTGCAATTAAAGGAAAAATAAAATGCTATTCTCAAGTATTAGCTTTATATACTACTTTTTACCGATAGTCTTAATGCTATACTTTTTAGTGCCCTTCAAGTTTAAAAATTTTGTTTTACTGATTTCAAGCTTATTTTTTTACTTTTATGGGGAGCCCATATATTCAATTTTGATGCTAATATCAATCCTGTCCGGATACCTTCACGGATTGTGGATATACAGGTCAAGAAAGAGCAGATATGCGAAAATTCCGCTTATCTGCTCAGTTGTTTTTAGTATCGGCATTTTGTTATACTTCAAATATGCAGACTTTTTAATTGAAAATATTAATTGGATATTTGGCATAAAAATAAATTCTTTAAAAGTAGTGCTGCCTATCGGTATTAGTTTTTATACTTTCCAGATATTATCCTATACTATAGATGTTTATAGAGGCAATGCAAAGGTGCAGACAAATTTCTTCAATTTTGCCGCCTATGTAACTTTGTTTCCGCAGCTTATAGCGGGACCTATCGTAAGATATACTACGGTTGAACAGCAATTATCAAATCGTAAGCATAGTGTTGAGGACTTTGCCTGCGGAGTTAATCGTTTTATCGTCGGGTTGTCTAAAAAGGTGCTGATTGCCAACACATTGGGGGAATTAGGAAATATCTTTTCAAACTTAGTTGATAGCACAATTTTATTTTATTGGATTGGTGCCGTATCATTTATGCTTCAAATTTATTATGATTTTTCAGGCTACAGCGATATGGCAATAGGATTAGGACGTATATTCGGGTTTCACTTTCTTGAAAATTTTAATTACCCCTACATTTCCAAAAGTATTTCTGAATTTTGGAGAAGGTGGCACATATCCCTCGGCTCATGGTTTAGAGATTATGTGTATATACCAATGGGCGGGAATCGTGCGGGTGCTTTAAAATGGATTAGAAATGTTTTTACAGTATGGTTTTTAACCGGTCTTTGGCACGGTGCTAATTGGAACTTTATTATCTGGGGATTATATTTCGGAATTTTACTGATTATAGAGAAATTTCTTCTTAATGATTTATTGCGCAAGCTTCCGCCCGCAGCAGGGCACATATATACTTTATTCTTTGCGGCAATAAGCTTTATAATTTTTAATACAAACAATATAACGGAGTGTATTGTATATATTAAGGGAATGCTTGGTATTTTGGATATACCATTCTCAAATGCCGAAACATATTACTATTTGCGCAGCTATGGATTTACGCTTATCATTGCTGCCGTCGGGTCTACTCCCTTAGTTACGGAGACTGTTCGAAAGATAAAATTAAATAAAAATGGCGAAGCTTTTTTGAATATTTCGGAGCCTGTCGTTTTAGTGTCATTGCTTTTATTAATTATCGGTTACCTGATTGACGGCTCCTTTAATCCTTTTCTGTATTTTAGGTTTTAACGAGGTGCAAAATGAGAAATAATATAAAAAATATAGCTGTATCCCTAAGCTTTATTATAGTAATTTTTGGGTTTATGGCAGCTAATATCATGATGCCGGATAAAGAATTTTCCTACGGTGAAAGGCGGAGGCTCATTTCAATTCCCGATTTTTCGTCAGATAAGCTGTTAAATGGAGATTTGTCGGACGAATATGAAAAGTATATTTTAGATCAATTTGTATTTCGCGACACCTTCAGAGGGTTAAAAGCCTTCGGTAAATATTATTTATTTAATCAAAAAGACAATAATAATATTTATATAATAAACGGAATAATTGAGAAAATGGAATACAAGCTAAATGAAAAGTCTGTATTAAATGCAGCTGAAAAACTTAATGAAATATATGAAAAATATCTTTGGGGCAAAAATGCAGGTTATGCGATAATCCCAGACAAGGGTTATTATATGGCTGCTCAAAACGGCTATTTGACAATTGATTATGACAGGCTGACAGAAATAATGAACAGCAATATTCCAAACATGAAATATATTGATTTGTTTAACTCCCTAAGCATAGATGACTACTACAAAACGGATATTCATTGGAGGCAGGAAAGGATTATTAAAATTGCCGATTTATTGCTCAATGAATTTGGAAATGATAAAAAAGCCTCTGACAATGAATATATTGAGCATAAGCTTTACCCCTTCCATGGTTCGTATTACGGGCAGGCAGCTCTTAAGCCAAAGCCGGATGTTATGTACTATTTAACAAATAAAACAATAGAAAATGCTGTTGTTTTTGATTATCAATCAAATGTATCGGGTAAGGTGTATAAGGCAGACCTGTTTGGCGGAATTGATCCTTATGATGTTTTTCTATCGGGTGCAAATGCTTTGATTACCGTTTATAATGAAGATTGCAAAAACAATAAGGAGCTTCTTTTATTCCGTGATTCCTTCGGAAGCAGCATAGCTCCTCTATTTCTTGAGGGATACTCTAAGGTTACTTTAATTGATTTAAGATATATATCAACCGATTTGCTGGAAAACTATATAGATTTTTCACAGGAGCAGGATGTGCTGTTTTTATACAACGTACAAATTTTAAACAACAGCTCAATGCTTAAGTAATCAGAAAAAAGAATACGTACACCCTTGAAATAAATAATTAAGTATGATACTTTAATTCAACTAAAAATAAATTGAAGGTTGGATAATAAAATGGCATTTAAGCATAAGAGAAATCCCATGATGTTTCAAGGGAAAAAGGAAGATAAATATTTTGAGGGATGGTATTTTAAACAGGTATCATGCGACTTGAAAAATATAATCAGCATCATACCCGGAATTTCAAAAAACAACACAGATTCTCATTCCTTTATTCAAGTTATAATTTCGAATGAACTTGAGGAAAATACAAAAATAAACACTCAATATTACAGGTTCTCAGACATTGATTTTCAATATACGGAAGAACCGTTTTGTTTATCAATAGGGGAAAATACATTTAATGATGAAGGTATAGAGCTTAATCTTGCAAATGATGAACATTCAATACAAGGAAGTATCGGGTTCTTTGAATTTACTAATATTAACAGAAGCATTTTTTCACCGGATGCAATGGGGTATTTTTCGTACCTGCCATTTATGGAATGCTACCATGATATTATAAGCATGAGTCATAAGATTAAAGGTGCCTTGACGGTAGATAACGAAGTCTTTGACTTAAATAACGGCAGAGGGTATATAGAGAAAGATTGGGGAACATCATTTCCAAAAGAATACATATGGCTTCAATCAAACCATTTCGGCGATACGGATGCAAGCATAATGTTCTCACTTGCTCACATACCGTTTTTAGGCTCTTCCTTTCAAGGATTTATCTGCAACCTCACTTTTAATGGACATGAGTACAGGTTTGCAACTTATAATTGCAGCAGGGTGGCAAAGGTTATTTATTCAGGTGACTTATTAGAGCTTAATATAGTTAAGGGAGATTATGAGTTAATAATTAAAGCGGCGATCTGCCAATACTCAGGGGGACTAAAGGCACCAATTAACGGAGCTATGGATAATATTATCAAAGAAGGGCTAACCGGGTCAGCTGATATTAGATTATTAAAAAATTCAAGGTCTTTATTTGAAGGAAACGGTAACCCATGCGCTATTGAAGTAATGACTGAAAAAAGATTATGATGCAATATAGATTGTATAAATGTAAATGAGTCTTTGTAATTATAAATTTGAAGAAAATACAATTGTATAAAATCTTCGAATACATACAACATATTTGGCAACAATAACCCCGGAGGTGTTTTTATGATATCACGTAAATCAGTTATTACTTTCGGTATGGTTGCTATTCCAATTGCTATGTATACAGCTACACAGGACAATGATATTCACTTTAACCAGCTGCATAAGGAAGACAACAGCCGCATCAGATACAAGAAAACCTGCGGTCATTGCGGCAAAGAAATCGGCACTAAAGATATTGTAAAAGGATACGAATATGATAAGGACAAGTATGTAGTTATCACAGATGAAGAAATTGAAAAAATAAAGACTGAAAAAGATAAATCTATTCAAATTCTTCATTTTGCAGAGTTAAATCAGATTTCTCCCGTTTATTATGAAAAAACTTATCAGGCAGCTCCCGAGGCAGGCGGTGAAAAAGCCTTTGAGCTATTGCGTTCAGCTTTAATGGCAGAGCAAAAGATTGCCATAGGCAAGACCGTAATGGGTACAAAGGACACATTGATGGCGATAATCCCCAGAGAAGATGGTATACTTATTTCCACCATGTTTTTTGCAGATGAAATCAAAGAGCTTCAAAAACCGTATACTAAGCCCCAAGTATCCGAACAGGAGATGAATATGGCAAAACTGCTGATTAATTCAATGGACACTCCCTTTGATCCTTCGAAGTACAAGGACGAATATCAAGCGAAACTTCACGAGCTTATTGAAGCAAAAATTGCAGGAAAAGAAGTTGTGGCTACTGAAGCTGAAAGTGCGGGCAAGGTAATAGACCTTATGGAGGCTCTTAAGGTTAGCGTAGAAAAGGCTAAGAAGGATAAGGAATCGGCTTGATTTTATGACTGTACAATTAAACGAATACAACGAAAAAAGGAATTTTGAAAAAACATCGGAACCGGAAGGAAAGACAAAAAATTCCGAAGAAAGACTGATGTTTGTTGTCCAGCACCATTTAGCCCGCAGAGAGCATTACGATTTGCGCTTGGAATGGAATGGTGTTCTTTTGAGCTGGGCTGTTCCAAAGGGCCCTTCTTATGATACTCATGACAAAAGGCTGGCGGTGCAGGTTGAGGATCACCCATTGGAATACAGAAATTTTGAAGGAAATATTCCTAAGGGCGAATATGGCGGCGGAGTGGTTATGCTTTGGGATGAAGGATATTGGGAGCCGTATGTCAATGTGGAAGAAGGGCTCAGAAAAGGTATGCTTAAATTTATTCTGAAGGGAAGACGCTTAAGGGGAAAGTGGGCTTTGATACGGTTAAAAGGAAATAAGGAGGAAACTAAGGATAACTGGCTTTTGCTGAAGGAAAAAGATGAGTATGTCAAGGATGAAGACGGTATATCGGGTTTTACAGCCAGCATCAGGACCGGACGAACCATGTCTGAAATTGAAGAAGGTCAAGATGAAAAATTCGCTAAGAATCCATTCTGTATTGCTGATGTTCAGCTTGCAAAATTAGTCAAAACGATTCCCGAAGGTGAGTGGCTGTATGAACTTAAATACGACGGCTACAGAATATTAGCTTTTGTGGAAGGCAGACGTGCTCGGCTGATAACACGAAACGGAAATGATTTAACAAATCGTTTTCATGAAATAGCCTCTGCACTTATAGACTGGGCAGAAGAAAGAGCTTTTATTTTGGACGGCGAAATAGTTATCACCGACGAATCAGGCAAGACGGATTTTCAGGCTCTTCAAAACTATTTGAATAATCAAAAATCCCAAAATCTGACCTATATAGTTTTTGACCTTCTTGCTATAGATGGGGCGGATATCCGGGGACAATCTTTAATTTACAGAAAAGAAAAACTTGAAGCCTTAATGACGGATGCACCTAACTGCTTATATTACAGCAGATATGTGAGAGGACACGGAAAGGAGAGCTTTGCCGCAGCCTGTGAATCAGGCATGGAAGGTATAATCGGCAAAAAAGCCGATTCAATTTACAGCGGAACAAGAAATGATGACTGGATTAAACTTAAATGCGATAAAAGACAGGAATTTGTCATCGGAGGATATACCCTTTCCGATAAAAGAATCAGCGGTGTGAGCTCACTTCTGCTTGGTGTTTATGAGATCGGGGAATTAGTTTATGCAGGACGTGCGGGTACCGGAATATCTGAGAATAATATGAAAATTCTTGAGAAAAGGTTTGAAAATATAAAAAGGACGGAATCACCTTTTAAGCAGCCTCCTAAAACAAGGTCAAATGAAAAGATTACTTGGCTTGAACCTGAATTCGCGGCGGAAATTAAATTTGCCGAATGGACAAAAGATAATTTGTTAAGACAGGCAAGTTTTAAAGGAATACGAATAGATAAAAATCCAAAGGATATAAAAAGGGAAAAAGCAGAAGATACAGAGATTGTATCAACCGGTGAGACAGAGGAAAAGTCAATGAGAAATGCAAAAAGTCTTATTATTGAAGGAATTAAAATTTCTAACCCTGACAAGATAATATTTAAGTCCCATGAAATTACAAAAGGAGATGTTATCCGGTATTATTCGAAGGTTTCAGGGCGTATGCTGCCCTATCTGAGACGCAGAGTTCTTACTATTGTTCGCTGCCCAAAGGGTGTATCCCAAGCATGCTTTTATAAAAAGCATCCGGGTACCGGTACCAAAGGAATTGTCACAATATCTGTTCCCTCCGGCAGTAATGAAACAGAGGAATATTATTATATTGAAAATATAACCGGTCTTATATCCGAGGCACAGATGGGCACTTTGGAATTTCACATATGGGGAAGCAGTGCTGATAAGCTTGAAATACCGGATATAATGGTGTTTGATTTAGACCCGGATGAAGGAATGGATTTAAGCAGGGTGCGCCAAGGTGCAGCGGATATGAAGAGTATCCTTGATGAATTATCGCTTAACTCATATCTTAAGACCAGCGGAGGCAAAGGGTACCATGTTGTTGTTCCGTTAAAACCGTTTGCGGACTGGGAAAGGTTTCGTGATTTTGCCAAGAAGGTTGCAGAAGTAATGGAGCAAAAGTGGCCTGAACGCTACACAAGCAATGTGAGGAAGGCTAATCGCAAAGGCAAAATATTTATCGACTGGATACGAAACGCAAGAGGTGCTACAAGCATTGCTCCATATTCTTTAAGAGCTAAAGAAGGAGCCAAAGTATCAATGCCCATCTCCTGGGATGAGCTTTACACCGTTGCTCCTGACGGCATTGACATTAATGATGCCATTTTAAGGATTGAAGGAAATGACCCTTGGGAAGACTTTTTCAGCAATGATCAGATGATTAAATAAATGGAGCCTACAGGCTGACTGTAGGCTCCAAAACGGTTAATGTATTATTGTAAGTATTAAGATTCGTAACTGCTCCTATTGGAATAGCCATTTTGTAAAGACCATGCCCTGACGCTAAATTGGTCATAAGCGGCTTGCCCAAGGGAACGATCACTTCATTTATTATATCGTCATATGATTTGCCGTAATTTGCATAACATCCCGAGCATTCTCCCATAATAATTCCTATGCAATCATTAAACTTGCCGGCATGTATCAAGTGAGCAATCATTCTGTAAACACGGCTTGCCGCTTCGTGAGTTTCTTCAATAAATAAAATCCTGCCTGTAGTATCTACTTCAAAGGGAGTTCCCAATGTATCAACAAAGGACGAGAGGTTTCCTCCGACTATAGTGCCTGTCACATTTCCCGGAACTCTGCTTATTAATGGCATTTCGGGAGGATTTTCAAGCGGTCTGGGCGAAGTTAACGTTGATGTGGCTGTAAAGAACTGATTGAAGTTATATGCCGGGGTGGTTGGTCTGAAATCTATTAAAAGCAAACTATGAAAGGTAATTAAGTCTGCCAATGTGTACAGCACGTTCAATAAGATTGTTACATCGCTGTATCCTGTAATAATTTTCGGATTAAGCCTTATTATATTGTAATCAAGAAACGGAATAATGTCCGATACTCCCGTACCGCCTCTTGTAGGTATTATAGCTCTGACATCAGGATTCATAAACATATTCATCAAATCTGATGCACGTTCCATGGGAGATGCGGCAACAATACCGTCATCAGAATACACATGTTCCCCTACAACAACATTAAAACCCATAGATTGCAGGGTTTGTATTCTTGAGTCAATTGATTCGGCATCCCGCGGACTGCCTAAGGTAACTATTCCTATGGTATCGCCGGCTCGCAAAATAGGTGGTCTGATAGCCATTTATTCCCTCCTAAAAATATACCTTTTTATTTAATTAGTATATGACGGAATATTATGTTGGTTAACAATTATCTTGCGCTGCCATTATTTGTTCAAAATGTTTCCAATACATATGAAATAAAATAAATAATATTACTCCTTTTAATATAGAAGACAAGCTGATTGCCCACCATATTCCCGATAATCCTAATACTGTTTTGCTTAGAATAAGTGCGGCAGGTATTCTTAATACATTTAATATAACTCCGTTTACCGTGGGGAAAAGTGTTTTTCCCAATCCGTTGAATGCTCCGGTTGCACCTATTTCAATTGTCATAAAAAATTGCGACAAGCCTAAAATTTTCAAATAATTAATACCTTCTATAATAGCTATCGGGTCATCGGGGACAAATATTGAAAATAATATTTCAGCTCCAAATATTAGTATTAAGGTTGTTAATATACCGATTCCTCCTAATATTTGAATTCCCTGTGCATATATTTCCTTTATTCTTTTTATGTTTCCCGCACCTAAATTTTGTCCCACAAATGCTGAAATTGCCGCAGAAAAGCCCTCAGCGGTCATCCATGTAATCGACTCGATTTGAGAGCCGATACTTTGAACAGCAATTGCCACGGGTCCAAAGTCCGCTAATATTTTCGTCAAAACCATGGCTATTACCGAATGGAGACCTACCTGTGCAAATGGAGGGACTCCTATTATAATTATATTTTTAATGGTTTCAATACATGGTTTAATAAATAATTTGACATGCGAATAAATAGTATTATATTTTTTCCCTACAATTAAAAATATGACCGTAACAAAAAATTGAGACATTATCGTAGCCAAGGCAGCACCCTTGATACCCAACGCAGGCAAGGGTCCGAAACCGAATATCAATAAAGGGTCAATTACTATATTGGCAATAAGTCCGATTGTGTTTACTTTAAATGGAGTTATGCTGTTGCCTGTGCTGTTTAAAATTGTTGAGAAAACAGGATTCAAAAAATGAAATGTTATGCCGACGGCAATAATTGACAGATATTCGATTGCCATTTCACTGACGTTGGCTTCTTGAATATTAAAAAATCCGATTATCTGCTGTCTGAAAATAAAAAGAAATAAAGAGTATAAAATTGCTATAATCATATTAAGCTGAAATCCGTTGGAAATATATCTTTTTACACCTTCCAAGTCTTGCCTGCCGAATAATTGTGCAACATTTACTCCGACTCCAACCTGTGCAATCATAATTAAGGCAGAGCCAAACCACAAAAAAAACCCGGCCGTACCTGCGGCGGCAACCGCATCGGTACTGAGCCTTCCAAGCCACATTATATCGGTTAAATTGTATGCCATTTGTATAAATGAAGTTCCCATTATGGGAAGTGCTAATTTTACTAATGTTTTGCGTATGTTTCCTTCTGTAAGATTAATGTTATCAGCCATTTTCTTTTCCTTATAATTTAGTATTAACAAACAGTTTATCCTACTTTTCCGTTTTATTCAAGAAAAAGATGCCCTAACCCCATTTCTCAGAGTCTTTTTTCTGAGAAATGGCTGGTAGGTCATTCGCAACGAAATCCCAATGTATACGACCGAAGGGAGTAAATACATTGGTGATTGAGACTGCGAGATGCCCTAACCCCATTTCTCAGAGTCTTTTTTCTGAGAAATGGCTGGTAGGTCATTCGCAACGAT